>ODAI013976011.1_pt1 | contig 19449 bp, 18 predicted proteins | sample 1539321 | NCBI WGS metagenome assembly ODAI01 (sample SAMN02144231, study PRJEB22623) | gut metagenome | biome: sheep rumen | host: Ovis aries | place: New Zealand
AAAGTCGTTCCACATGCCGTCGGCAAGGTATCGTCCATCTACGTTAACTCGGAAGCGACTGTTAGCACCTCCTTCAAGCTGTATGGAACTGATGCGCATGCCGTTCCCGTTGTTGTTGAAGGCATAGAGTGTCTTTGTGCTACTGGGAATGGTGCTGATGAGCGTGTCGAAGGCTATGGTGTCCTGCGAGAAAGTAAGCCGAAAGTTAGGGTCGTTCGAGAAACTCTCGTAGTCGGAACAAGCCACAACCAGCAAAGCAAGCAACAAAGCAAGGAGAGACCCCCTAACCCCCTTTAGGGGGAATGCTTTATTACTTTCTCTATCTAACATATCATTTATCATATAATCATTACCTTAATAATTCCCCATAAAGGGGGTTAGGGGGTCATACTTTTGGTGCCTCCTTTAGGATGGCGAGCAGATGGTCCCAAACCATTTGGACGGTGGGGATGAGGAGCTTCTCGTCAGGACTGTGGACGCCACGAAGTGTCGGGCCCATGCTTATCATGTCCATGCCGGGGAACTTCTCGCTGAAGAGCCCACACTCGAGGCCTGCATGAATGCCACGAACGATTGGGTCTTTCTTGAAGAGTCTCTTGTATTGTTCGACGGCGATACGCAGTATTTCGCTGTTGGGATTCATCTTCCATCCGGGATAGCCTTCGCCAATATCAACCTTTGCTCCTGCCAGTTCGAAGACTGCCGCAAAGGTGTTGGCCATATTCACGCGAGCGCTGTAGATGCTGCTGCGCTGGCTGCTGTTCACATCGATGGTCTTCTCTGTCTTATGTATGCTGGCAAGGTTACTGCTTGTCTCAACGAGGTCGAGGTCCTGACAGTATGCGAAGACGCCATTATCTACTGCTTGCAGAGCCTTGATGAGGCGTTGGCTGCAATCCTTGTTGATGGCTTTCGCGGCAGGCGTCTCGCTCTCGAGGACGAACACCATCGTCTTTTCCGTGACGCTATACTCCTCTTCGACATCGGCTTGATAGAGGTTCCAATCGACGGTGATGCTCTCTTTGTCCTTCGTTGGAACGGCACAAAGGCACCAAGCCTCGCGAGGAATGGCATTATGAAGTCCGCCAGCCTGTATGTCGATGAGCCGAAGGTCGTACTTCTGCTGGCTGAGGTAGAGGAATCGAGCCAAGAGTTTGTTGGCGTTCGCACGCTTCTTGTCGATGTCGTCGCCGCTGTGACCGCCGGTCAGACCCTTGATGGCGAGCGAGAAGGTGAAGAAGCCTGCGGGCAGAGCCTCTTCCGTATAATCGAATTGTGCGAATGTGCGACAGCCGCCAGCGCAGGAAACGAAGATCTGTCCCTCGTCTTCGCTGTCCAGATTGACGAGCAAGCGACCAGTCATGAAGTCCGATTGCATACCTTCTGCACCAGTCAGGCCGGTCTCTTCGTCGCGAGTGAAGACGCATTCCAGCGGCCCGTGCTCGATGTCGTTCGCTTCGAGCAGAGCCATTTCCATAGCGACTCCGATGCCATCGTCAGCGCCGAGCGTAGTGCCTTTCGCTTTCATCCATTCACCATCGACATAGGTCTGGATGGCATCCTTCGTGAAGTCGAAGTCGATGTCGCGATTCTTCTCGCAGACCATATCCATGTGGCTCTGCAGGACGATTGTCTTGCGGTCCTCCATTCCTGGGGTTGCAGGCTTGCGGATGATGACGTTTCCTGCTTCGTCTCTGCGGGTGTCGAGTCCAAGTTTCTTTCCGAAATCGAGCAGGAACTCAATCATCTTTTCTTCTTGTTTCGATGGGCGAGGGATTTGATTCACTTGTGCAAAGCATTTGAACACGCTTTGGGGCTGTAGATTATTCATGGAGTGTTATTTTTTTGAATGTTAGTTTGTAATATTTGAAATTAGTAGAAGTTTCCTTAATTTATAACTATAAATTACCGCTTTTTATTGTATCTTTGCAGCAAATATATAGAATAATGTTGAAATTATTACTCATAACCCTCGGAATTGTTGGCATATCTGTGCTTTTTTTGTGTATTAAGATGCTCCTGAAACCTGGAAGTAAGTTCGGTAGCACCCATATTGGTGGCAGCAAGGCGATGAGGGACCGAGGCATTCATTGCGTCCAAAGTATGGATGCAATTGAGCGGCGACAGAAGGTTCATGTCAAGGAAAGGATTGACAAAAAGTAATTAAATTTGTACTTCCTCTACCAAAGTGTCAAAATTCGACAGGTCGAAAAATGGGCCTAAACACGTCGAATTTGCCATTTTGGCAGGGAGCGTTTCTCAATGCCCTATAGGGGAATTGCAATTTCGACAGCCTGCGTTTGCAAACTTAACTGCCTTCGTTGAGTGAATCTCCACTATCGAAATTGGCTCAAAACACTGTAAAAAGCCCTGTTTTTGCTAAGTGGAGTTGTCATTCTGGCATGTTTCTCTTTTCTTCTCGGTTTGTAACCTGCTGATTGTCAGTGCGCATTCGATTTAAGCCCTTCTTTTCGAAAAAATGACTCAAAGTATGGTTTTGTGACTTTTAAGCAATTCTGAGAGGTTTTGTTGAAATCAAGATGTAAGCGGAATGGCGCATTTTGTAGCATTTTGTCAAATGTGTGTATTCGCATGCTTTTGCACAATTAAGTTTTTTTATGAGTGGCGAATGATGAATTGTGGATTAAATACCGTACCTTTGTGGGCAAATAAATAATGTATCATCAAATTATGAAGAAGTATCTTACTTATGCGGCCCTTGTGGGTGCTACTGTGTTCTTCGCTGCTTGCGGCTCTAAGAACGAAGAGGAAACAACCGTTGAAACGGCTCAGCCTGTTGAGACTACGGGCCTTAAGATTGCCTACGTCGAACTCGACACGCTGATGAGCCAGTATCAGCTCTACAAGGACTATAGCGAGGTGCTTACCCGCAAGGGTAACAACATCCAGAAGACGCTCGCTCAGAAGCAGCGTGCTTTGGAAAGTCACGCAGCGTCCGTGCAGAAGAAGTACGAGAGCAATGAGTTCACGACTCGCGATGAGTTGGAGCGCGCCCAGGCTTCTATCGAGAAAGAACAGCGCGACCTCGCAGAGCTGGCCGACCGTCTGCAGAACGAGTTCGCGATGGAACAGGCTCGCATCAACGAGGAGGCTCGCGACAGCATTCAGTCTTTCCTGAAGAAATACAACAAGACAAAGAAGTATGATTACGTGATGGTTAAGGCCGGAGACAACCTTTTGATTGCAAATCCCAAGTATAACATCACAAACGATATCGTTAAAGGTTTGAATAAACGCTACAAGGTAAAACCCGATGTAGCTAAGCAAATTAAGGCTTCAAAAGAGGCTGAGGATTAAAGTTTTTGTTGAAAAATTGTTGATAACTTCTTGCCGAAAAGTTTGCGGCTCTCAATGGAAAGTCGTACCTTTGTCGGCATGATAGAACTTTCAACACATATTGAGTACCTGCTTCTCCATCACGACGAAGTCAGCGTTCCGCAGTTGGGAACCTTCATCGTCAAGGAGATGAGCAGCCACAGAGTGGATGAGGAAGGCATATTCCTGCCTCCTTATCGCACTGTTTCCTTCAAATGGAACGAACAGGAAGCTGGTGAAGACTTCATCGCTTCGCTTTCGAAGATGCACAACCTCTCGCGCCAAGAAACGCGAATGATGTGTATCGAGTACATCGATGAGCTTATCCAAAGGCTCGACGAAGAGGGGAGCGTCTCCTTCGGCAGCATGGGCTATCTGCTCCGTGATGCGGAAAGTGGCGAGATTGGCTTCGTGCCCCAGCAGTCCGGCATAGCGTCGCCTGCCTATTATGGGCTTGATGCAGTTCCCTTCGCCAAGCTGAGCCATGAGGTTCGACAGCAGCGAGCTAAGAAACAAGCAGCAGGCAAGGTGAAGCTGACCAGCATCCAGGCTGACCGCGACACGATTACTATACGCATCAATCGCAAGGCTTTCAACTACGCTTCTGCCGTTGCTGCCTCCATCCTGCTCTTCTTTGCCATCACCTCTCCATTCGGGAAGTCCATCACTTCTGGCGTAAGTCAGCAAGCCGAGATGTTCTTTGCTACGAAGTTCCTGCCCTCAGTAAAGCCTGAGCCAAAGGCTGTTGAAGCACAACCCATTGTTAAGGAAGAGCCAAAGGCAGAGCCGGTTCAAGTTGCTCCGAAGGATTATGTAATAGTTCTGGCAAGTGCTATCAGCGAGAAGCGTGCCATAGCTTATGCCGCCAAGCTTCAGGAGTTGGGCTACAATGCACAGGCTTGCAAGACAGGAACAATGGTGCGCGTCATCATTCCTGGCTTTGCTTCGGAAGATGAAGTCTATCAGAAGATTCGTGAATGCAAGGCCGATTGCAAGGACTTCTCAAACGGTTGGCCTCTTCACCTGAAAGGCGAAGTGACGCCCATCGAGCCTTAACCTTTCATCCCCTTAACCCTTTAACTTTTCAACTTGATGAAGAAGGTTCGTTGCCCCAAGTGCAACAGCTATACAGTATTCGACGAGACGCGCTACCAACCAGGTCAGCGTCTCGTCTTCGTTTGCAGCCAGTGCAACAAGCAGTTCGCCATAAAGACCCCCTCTAACTCCCCCTTAAAGGGGGAGAAAGCAGGCGAGCTTACCGCGAAGGAAGCCCTCCCTTTAAGGGAGGGTTTGGGAGGGTCTGTAGGGTCCGTCATCGTCGTCGAGAATGCCTTCCACTATCGTCAGGAGATTCCTCTCGAGATGGGCGACAACGTCTTTGGCCGTTACGTTCACGGCACCAACATCAATAAACCTATCGAGACCGTTGACCCAAGCGTTGACACGCGGCATTGCATCATTCGCGTACAGCGAGGCAAGGACGGCCAGCTGCAGTACATTCTTCGCGATGCTCCATCAGGCACAGGCACCTTCTACATGAACGAGATACTTCGTGACCAGGATCGCATCCGCCTGCAAGACGGTTCTGTCATCACGATTGGTGCTACGACGCTTATTCTTAAAATAGAAAGGAAATAATGATTATATAAAACTTTTATAAGATGAAGCATTATACAAAACGGTTATTATTATTACTATTGTTTACAATAGTTTACTGCATAGCAGTCTCTGCTCAAACAAAATATGTGTTTTCAGACGCAAACGATGGATTTGTCAATGTTCGTAAAGCTCCAAATGCTCAGGCAGATATAATAGAAGTTCTTTATAATGGAAGAGAAGGAGCCAAATTGCTTGATGAAACAAACAGGTTTTGGTATAAGGTGGAAAAAAGTGGAGTCATTGGTTATGTCAACAAACGTTATTCTAAAGTGTCTTTAGAAGAAGATGCATTTAATGAGTTAAGTAACAAGAATGCTCCACAAACTATACAGAAAAAGAATCCGTTAGATTTGCTAGATATGGGGATGACACAATCAGAATGCCTAAAGATTCTTGGTAAACCAGATGACATAGTGAAATCTGCTTCAAATAATTCTATCATTGAACAATGGTATTATTATGACAAATACTGGTTGAAATTCGTAAATGGCTATTTGCTAGTTTATGCAGATATGAAAAGCTACAAGAAGAATATGCAGATTATTCAAGATTTTTTTAAGAAATAGTTTCAAACTTTTTTACTCTGTATGATCCGCTTCCTTGCTGCAGACCTTGATGGCACTTTGCTCACCACAAGCAAAACCATAACTCCTTATACTCAAAAGGTTCTTATTGAGGCGCAGCAGCGAGGACTCACTATCATCCTTGCCAGCGGTCGTCCGCTTTATAGCATTCTTCCCTTTGCCGAACAGCTCGAATTGCAGAAGCATGGGGGCTTCATCATTTCCTTCAACGGCAGCCTCGTTTGGGATTGTGCCAAAGGGAAAGCCCTCAACGAGCAAGTCATTCCGCTCAGCATCATTCCTCAGCTTGTTGCAGCCGTAGGTGAGGACTTCCACATTCATGGCTACAAAGGCAATAGCATCGTCATTCAGGGCAAGCCCGACGAAAAGTCGTTGTACATTGCCCGCGCCAACAAGATGCCTTTGCTCGAGACGGATAACTTCATCGAGACCATCACGGAACCGCAGCACAAATGCCTCGTCACGGGTGCACCTCGCAAGCTCTGGCACTTGGAGCGGAGGCTTCAGAAGCAGTTCGAGGCAAGCTTCGGCATCTGCCGAAGCGAGAGTTTCTTGCTTGAGATAATGCCAAAAGGCATCGACAAAGCCGATGCCCTTAGCCAACTTCTCAAAGCGTTAAACGGCAAGCCAAAAGAGTTGCTCTGTTGCGGCGATGGCTTCAACGACCTCGGTATGATGCGCTTGGCAGGCATTTCCTGTGCTACACGTAATGCTAAGCGACCCGTCAAGCAGGCAGCCAGCTTCGTTACGGACAGCAACGACCGCGACGGTGTGGCTCATGCCGTAGAACGATTTATCAGTTCAGCGCCAGCACAGCGTAGTTGATGCCGTCGCATTGGACGGATGTACAGGCGGCTGTGTCTTCCTCTTCCGAGGCTCGCTTGTTTCTCTCTGCTGTCTGCCGAGATGCTTCTACCACCTTCACTTTCTCCACGACTTGCGTAACATAGATGGTGTCGAGGACGGGACGCTCGATGCAGACCGTATCGGTGTTTTCCACAATACGTATTTCCGGTTCGCCTGCGAGGAAGAGGTTCATCGACATGCCGAGAACGATGCCCGCAACAGCTGCAGCCGGTGTCGCCGCCCAGCCCCAATAGCTGCGCTTCTGTGCAAGCGGATTGTCGGGAACGTGCAATCTTTGGTTGTCGCGAGTGGCAAGCTGTTGTGCCGACTCGCGGAGTTTGTCTTCAAACTGTATCATGTTGGGTTAAGTTTTTGCTTGAGTGTTTGCGTTAATGCGTGGAGCCGCGACTTGACGGTTCCTTCGGGAACAGCCATCACCTCGGCTATCTGCGGCACGGTCAGCTCTTCTTCGAACCTGAGCGAGAAGAGCAGCCGTCCTTCCGGAGGCAGCTTCTCCAGTTCCCTTTGCAAAGCGATGTCGAAGGCACGGCTGTCTATCTGCTCAATGATATGCGCGTCGGCAGCCACTTCCTGTTGCTTAGAAACAGACAGCTCGTACTGCTTCCGAATCTCGTCATGCCGATAGTGGTTGCGCAGGAGGTTGAAACTGATGGTGAAGAGCCAAGTGCGGAAGCCAGTGCCGCCGAACTTGTTGCGCGATGTCCATAGGCGAAAGAACGCATCCTGCACGAGGTCGGCTGCTGCGGCTTCGTCCTTGCCGACTTGCCGGAAGAAGAATCCCATGAGCCGCCGCGCGTGACGACGATAAAGCTCGCTGTAGGCTCTATCGTCGTCCTTGCTGCTCACCATCGTCATCAGCTCGTCGTCTGTGAGAGAGGCGAGTGGCTTATGAAACAAATGGATGCTCATACTATTGCTTGACTTCTTTCTCGAAGTCTTCCATGTAGGCCTTCTTTGTCTGCTCGTCCGCAAAGATGCGGCTGCGCTCCACGGTTAGACGAAGGATGTCATGCAAGCGGTCTGCCTGCTCGACTTCGCCCTTCTTTCTGAACTTCGACACAAGATGAGAGAGGAGCGTCACGTGGTTCAAGTCGAGCTGCTGGCTCGTTACCCATGAGTCATAGACAAGGTCCGGTTCTGCCAAGTACTCCAGATGATAGACCTCTCTGACGTTGTGCATGGCGACGGCGAAGTTGTCATACTTCCTGGGGCTGTACTTGAGCAGGAGTCCTTCGTTGTAGATGCTGTCCTTGTCCAGGCAGGTGTGCGTAAGGATGTCGGTCGAGAAGTACGTCGGCCGCTTGCATTCCTTTATCAAATATAGGATGATGTCCGCCTCGAAGTGCTTTTCCCAGTCCTCGCCATACTGCCCGTAGTCCTCTACATTGAAGGTCTTGGGCTTGATGTCCAGCCTTCGGAAGAGCGCCTGCAGGTAGTTCGGGGAGTGGAGATACGAGAGGGGAATGACCGTGACGTCCGTCCTTTCGTCCAATGCCGCCTGCATCATCTTCATGGGGCCAAGCAGGACGTCGCCGTTGGCAAAGTACAAAGCCTCGGGTTGCATGCTCCGCAGCATGTTCATGTTGTAGTGCATGATGCGGGTAGGGTAGTACCTCATGCGGTACGCTTGGCGGAAGAGTTCGCCGACCTTCTGGTTCTCGGGGTCGATGCTCCAGAGGCGGCAAGCAAGGTAGTTGACGTCTTCGGCACAGACCTCTTCGGGCATCAGTTCGATGGCGCGATAGATGTTGTCGCCCCGCATAGCAGCCGAGTCGGAGCGCAGGCAGTAGCGTCCCTTGCAGAGGTTCAGCGCGTAGCTGTCGGGGATGGCCTTCTCCATCTTCTGAATGATGGCTGCCGACGGAGATTTGTCCTCGTCGCCATAGCCCGTAGTGAACATCTCGTGATAGTTCGTCGCGCGGAACAGGTTCCGCCAAGCCCATTCGTCCTTCGGGTTGGCATCCACCTTCTTCTGCCACGCCTCAATCTGCCGGGCATACCATTCTGGCTCGTGGCTCGTACTTATGAACGACTCTATAGTTTCTGCCTTCTGTGCTGAGGCAAATGTGCAATAAATGATTGTTGCTGCAATAATGATTGTCCTTTTCATTGTTTCATTCTTTCATTAATTCATTTTTTCAAAGGCCTTCATTATTGCAAACACGCGAAGCAGGAAAGCGTTCACCGCGTGACGCTTTCGACGCGGAGTTTTAAGGTGCCGACGGGGACGCGGACTTCCACCACGTCGCCCTCGTTCTTGCCCAGGAGTGCCTGTGCGATGGGCGATTTGATGGAGAGTTTGCCCTCAGCCATGTTTGCTTCGTGCGGGCTGACAATCGTGTAGGTCATCTTCGCACCAGTGCCGAGGTTCGTCATCTCCACCTTGTTCAGCAGTCCGATGCCGTCGCTGCGGAGCTTCGATGTGTCTATCACTCTGGCAAACTCCAGCACGCGTTGCAGGAAGCGAATCCTTCCGAGCAGTTTGCCTTGCTCTCGTTTCGCGGCATGATATTCGAAGTTCTCGCTGAGGTCGCCCTTGTCGCGAGCTTCCGAGATGGCGTCCTTCACGCGTGGCAGTTCCACCGTTTCCAGCTCGTGCAGTTCGGCTACAATCTTGTCGTAGCCCTCTTGTGACATGTATTCCATAATCGGGTGCAAAGTTAGTTGCTTTTTCTTAATGCAACAACATTTCTGTAAAAAATATGCTTGAAAGTTGCAAGATACAAACTATTTTGCGTATCTTTGTGTCGTGTTCTTCGGGACATAATATTTTATTTGCTCATTCGCACCTCGAACTGCAACCCCGAACGTGAACGAGCAATACTATACCCAGAGGCTTGTACTGTAGGTGCAGGCTTCCCATAGGGTATAGAGGTTGTTGCAGACCTGAGGTGCGTATGGTGAAGACCTGCGCTTTCCTATTGTCCACAAGTTAGTGTAGACATCAGAAAAGAACTTAGATTAACTAACAAATAACTAAACAAATGAAGAAATTAAAATTGACGATGCTTTGCCTCATGGCAAGCATTGTATGTGCAAAGGCACAAATCGGTTATCAAATCTCCTTGTTAAACACGGCAACAGGCGAGCCTCGCGCCAATGAGACAGTGACGGTCAGCGTTTCGCTTTCCAATAGTGTAGGTCAGGTATTCTACAGCGAGACAAAGTCTGCAACGACCAACGACTTCGGCGTGCTGTCACTCACCATCGGCAATGCCGACACATTCAAGAATGTTGACATCACAAAGATGCCATTCTACATTGAAGTCACAGCCAATGGCGTGATAATAGGCAAGAGCCAAATATTAAGCGTGCCAGTGGCAGAGGTGGCAAAGCAGTTGGCTCCAATGGATAGGACTTTATATTTGGGAACATGGCGCAATGAAGGTTATAAAGATGATACTCTCACATTCACAGAAGATGGGACTGTAATTAGAAAAACATATTGGTCTTCGGAGGATGGGGAATCTGGTTGTGACGAAGAAGTCTATGAATACTTCGTTGATGGTAATGCTATATATATTGTTATTTCTAGATCTAATTCTAGGGGTGGCTCTCCCAGTATGCACGTGATGCTATGGAGAATTATTAATGGAAAGCTTGTGCCGCACGAAGACGATGACATTTCAGTTTATATTCGATCATGAAACATTGCGGCATCTTATTACAAGCATTCTGTCTCTTTTTCGCATCCAATCTGTATGCCGATGGCGAACAGGTGCTTGTGTTCCGCAACACGGGTGTTGTGGACTTGTTCTACACTGACGAAGTTGACAGCGTTCTAACGAACGAAACGGGTATGGTGTTCTATGCCAAGGACACCGTGCTTACCGTGTCATATTCAGAGTTAGACAGTGTGGCTATCGGTGAAAGAAACGAGATGAAGTTCTACGAAGGCGTGAAAGAGCTCAAAAAGGAGACAGACCTGCCTTGGATTATTCGCTTCGACGGTCAGTCTATATACTATCGCAACAATACGCCCTCGTCTGTATTACCCCAAGTGGACACGAAACTTTTCTATGGCTTGGACGGCGACAGAGATGGCATTTTTCCTTTCGGCTTGTGTGCCAAGGTAACGAATATAACTGCATATGCCGACGAGATAAAGGTAGATATAGAGTTGGTCGAACTGGAAGACATCTTCGAACGACTGTTCCTTGCCGGCCCGATACAAACAGAAATAGAAGTTCCTTCCTCAAGACGACGAGTGCCAGTCAATGCAGAGTTAAATCTTGATACCGGCCTTGATATAGGTGACATAGGCAGCATTGAGGCAAACGGGACGCTGAAAGTGACAGGCGATGTTGTACTGAAACGTGGCTACAAGCATGCATCACTGAACTTGGAATACGGCTATGGCATGGGTGTGACACTAAAAGCAAGCGAGAGTACAGAATACCACATTGAGGAACTTGGTTCAGAGGCACAAATAGGAACCTTTTATGGATTACTTTACTTAGATGCTGCCATGGGAGCCTTTGCCGACATGGCGGCAGAGCTGACATTTGGCTTGGACATTGAGCGTACTTATCGTCGCAAACTGCTTTGGACGCAAATAGAAGGTGAGAACTGCTTCGATTTCCGCGATGCAGGCGGCAATGAGCCTTACGAGGACAATGCCCGCTTTGACTTGACATTGGATGGCAAAGTCTTCTTTGGCCCTATGGCTCAAATTGATTTTGTGACCGTTGGCAAGGCAATAGGTGCGCGGGCAAAGGTGAAGGCAGGGACAGAGATAGAAGGGAAGGTAAGCCTCGGTATGTTGCAGAATATGCGCAACTATCAACAGCAGGCATACGGCAATGCCGAGCTATCCTTCTACGGTAAGGTGGCCGTGGAAGGTTATACCGTCAACAGACATTACCTTGTTTGGGGTGATGTAGATGAGCACAAAATATTCAGTCTGCCACTCACATTCGGCGGACATACGATGCGGCTCTTCCCAGATTACACGCATGGCAATGCCGTCGCAACGACGAACAGAACCGAAAACGTAACGACAGATGTTGCCGTAGCAGTAGAGGCGCCAACACCGACAAACCTTGAGACTGGCTTCGAGATTGTTGATGCCCAAGGCGAGGTGGTTGATAGTGTCTTCGTGGGCACGATAGAAGCAAAGCCAGAGGACACAACAAAGGCACAGTCCTTCGACACAGAGATAGTAATGCCGAAAACCATCAGGCAGGAGGACATGGAAGGCTACACGATGCGTCCGATCTTCCATTACGCAGGCTACACCATCAGTGCCGCACCCGTCGGCATCAGGAAAGACGTGCTGCTGCAACCTTATTCCTCGACACAAAGCAACGGAGCGATGATGTTCATATCCAGCGGACCGTTCTTAGGCTCTGCCATCAAGGACAGCACGCTCTATCAGGTGGGCATGTACCTGCCTGTTCCCTTGAAGGACAATGTCTATAAACAGGAGGAGGGCAGTAGCATCACTATAGGCACAATGATTGACGGGATGCACAGCAACCTGTTTATCGGCACTTGGCAAGGAACTGTGAACGACATGGAAGTGACGCTGACATTCAACGAAGACGGCATGACAGGTGAGTATAATGGAGTTCCCTTTACTTACTCTTTGAACTCCCCACAAAGCGGAGACCTGCTGCTGATGTTCGAGGATAGCGATCCCATTGTTCTGCGTGTGCTTTCCATCACAACAATGAAATTAGAACTGATTGACAAACATGACACTAACCACACAGTTTGGGCATTGACAAGAACGGATTATTAATGGATTTGTTCTTTATAAGATAACATAAAGAAACCGCCTGCGCTCCAAACGCAGGCGGTCTCTTGTATCAAGACGTTATTCGTTTACTTCTCTTTTGGCTCGACAATCTTCCAGAGGATAGCTGCAACGAGGGCGCCTACGAAGGGACCTACGATGAAGATCCAGAGGTTAGCAAGTGCATCGCCACCAGCAAAGATAGCGGGACCGATAGAACGAGCGGGGTTAACGCTTGTGCCGGTGAAGTAGATGCCTACCAAGTGGATGAGAATCAGCGACAGACCGATGGCCAGACCTGCGAAGTTGTTGGTAGCGCCATTTGTCTTGTGTGTAGAGCCAAGCACTACGAGCACAAAGAGAGCCGTCAGGATGATCTCAGCAGAAATGGCAACGCACCAGCATCCGTTGCAACCAACACCGATGCCGTTAGCACCCAGACCAGAGCCGGGATAGAGATAGACCAGAGCAGCACCTGCGATGATGGCACCGATGACCTGTCCGCACATGTAGCCGAAGCAGTCCTTCACGCTGATGCGACCAGTAACGAGGCAACCGAGCGTGATTGCAGGATTGATGTGGCAACCAGAGATACCACCAATGGTGTAGGCCATGGCAACAACTGCAAGACCGAAGGCGATGGCTGTTCCGACAACAGACGCAGCATCAGTTCCACAACTCAGACTAACGGCTGCACCGCAACCGAGGAATGTCAGCACGAATGTACCGAGGCATTCAGCAATGTACTTTTTCATAGAAAAGTAAAGTTTTAAGGGTTAAACATTAAGTTCTTCTTCGTGCAAAGTTAGCATTTATTTGCATTCGCTCCAAACTTTTCAGCAAAAAAGTTTCACAAACCTCTCCAGAGAACTACGCGTGTGATGATGAAACTTCTCTGCAGAACTTTGTGAACTTCTCTGCAGAACTTTGCGAACTTCTCTGCAGAACTTTGTGAACTTGACTGGCGTCGACCTGTCGGTTCTCGGCAGAAGCTTTAGCTTGACGCCAGTCAACCGACAGCTCGATGTCAGTCAAGAGTCTGCCAGGGTTGCTATGCAGGTATAGTTGTTACTTAACAATAATCTTGCGGCCGTCCTTTATGTACAATCCTTTCGCGGGACGGTTGACTTTGCGTCCGCTCAGGTCGAACCATTCGCCATTTGACGACTTATCATTTACGACTTCTTCGACGGCAGTTGGGCCGTCGCTGGAAGGTGTGGCGCCAAGATATTCGGCATGAACGGTCTCGCGAAAGACATCGACGCGTATGTGATAGTAGCCTTCCTGACGGATGCTCCATTTGTTGTCGCCGCTGCCTCCGGTAAGCAGTTGGGTGCTTCCGAGGATGTCTTCGTCTTGCGAGAAAGGATGCAAAGCTTTTGGCTCCCAAGCATTTTGTCCGAGGAACTTGAAGCGACGCGGTTCGCCAAACTCCTGACGCTCGCGCAGTTCGCCTGTCCAATCCCAAGTGCAGACCTCATCCTCGTCTCTGGTAAAAGGCAGGAATGTGTAGGTCACCCATCCGCATTCAGTTGCTCCGCCCACGATGAAGAGTTCGTTCCAGGGACGGAAGAGTTCGCCTGTAAGGGTCTTGGCATTGATGTCGATGGTTATGCGATAGACATCTTCTGTCAGAGGCACAGTCCAAAGACTTGCCAACGAATCGCGCGCAATGGCAATGGTGAAAGGCATTGGGCCGGTAACGGCATAGGCATCTTCGTAGGTGGGCTTGAGGTAGCGGACGCCGCTGGCCGTCGGCAGTTCTTTGTTGCGGAAGGCCAATGTGCCGCCTTCGATGAGTCGTCCTGTGTACTTGAATTGTTTGTTCGGGAAGGGCGTCAACTCCTGAATGCCTCCAGGCACAGCTGTGCCGACAGCCCAAAGATGCGTCATATCTTGAGCAAATGAAAGAATACAGGAATAAAAGAATGAAAGGAGGAGTAAGAGGCGTTTCATGGCTTGAAGGGGATTGTGATTTTCTTTCCGTTCTGAATGTAAATGCCAGGCTTTAGTTGACGATTGCCCCATTGCCGACCACTGAGGTCAAAACATTTACTATCTGACGATTTATCATTTACGATTTCTTCAATTCCTGTCTCTTCGTCCTTAACATTGATGACGATGGTCTCAGAACAAGGTCGGGTAGGGACGTTGACAGTGAGTTGCTTCGATGCTTCGTCGTAACTCCAGTCGTTTGTTTCTTCTCCATTGATGCTGACGTTGTTTGGCTCTGCCATCAAGAAGAAGACAACCTGCCAAGCTCGATTCTCTGGCATTCCTTCGTAAATGCCTTCGCGAGGATGGATGGTGAGCGTAGTGCCATCGGCAGCATGTGTCTGCGTGAAGATGGTTGTGGCAAACTCTCCTTCTTTATATGCCTCGCTGTCGCCTTGGTCCTCATAGAGCTTGCCTGTGCCATCGGCTCCGGGGATGACCCAAAGCACAAGCGAAGAGGGCTCAGCCTTCAGGTGCGAGAGAGGTGGATTGCAGGGAATGATGCTGCCACGACGGATGAAGTAGGGAATCTCGTTCAGTCCATATTGGTCCGTAATGGTTTGGTTGCCCGAAAGCATTCTGTTGCGGCAAACATCGTACCAATATCCTTTTGGCAGCCAAGTCTTGCGCTCGCTTGTTCCATTGCTTAACGAGGGCGTCGATATGGGCGAGACGAGGATGTCGTTACCAAAGAGATACTCGTCCTCGACCGAGTATGCTTTATTCTCTTCGGGCCACTCGTAATAGAGCGGGCGGCAAATAGAGACGCCTGTATCGTAAGCCTCTCGAGCAGCAGTATAAATATATGGTACAAGGGTGTAACGAAGCTTGAAGGCTTCCCTCTGTAGGTCGAGGTTCGAGAACTTCCAGATGCGACGCTCGCAACCGCTTTGGCTGGAGCCATGTGTGCGGAAGATGGGCTGGAAGACGCAGAACTGCATCCACCTGAGCACGAGTTCCGGGTCGGTGCTGATGTTGTTGGGTTGCAAGTAGCCACCGCCATCGTGCCCCCAATAGCCGAAACATACATTGGCAGCCGTTGCTGTGACGTAGCTCTCGAATTGTAATGTGCCGTAGGTGGCGAAGGTATCTCCCGAGAAACCAATAGGGTAGCGATGGCTTCCCATGCCTCCCCAACGGTGGAAGATGACGGGACGACGGTCGGTTCTGTTCAGCCTCATGTCGTTGTAGAAGACATGATTGAGCCAGAACGTCTGCCCGAGACCGGCAATGTAGCTACTCGTCAAGTCTTGTTGCCAATCGAGCCACCAGAAGTCCACGCCTTGACGTTCACGGACACGCATGATGTTCTTGAAGAAGGTGCGGTAGAAAGTGGAATCCTCCAATTGCCAGGGAACGGTCGTAACACTTGCATCGAGTCCCATGTCACTACGGATTTTGGCAAAGTTATCGTCGCTGGAACCAATGCCGTCGGCAGGATGAAGGTTGAGGGCCGTCTTGGTGTTGTGGGTATGCATCCAGCTCATTAGCGTAGCAGGATTGGGGAAGAGCGTCTTGTTCCAAGTCCAGCCCGTCCATGAGTTCTGATGCCAATCGCAGTCAATCATCAGCACATCGTGCGGCACATCGTTGTTCTCCATGTCCCTGATGAGCTGCTGAATGTCGCTTTGAGAGTAGGCCTGATACTTGCTATACCAGTAGCCGAACATGTATTTGGGCGGGAGTGGCTGTCGGCCTGCAATGCGGACATAGTCGCCAAGAGCGTCCTTGTACTGATGTCCGTAGCCAAAGAAATACCAGTCGATAGCGCTGGCATCGAGAGGTGTGCCGACCCAAGGAATGCCGTCCACCACTTTGTCGAAGGGGAAAGAGCGGCTGCCATCACCGCGTTGGGTGCTTGGCGACTCATCGAGGATGGCCCAACCGTCGCGAGAGAGCAGACCTTTCTCGAGTGAAACACGATGTGTGTCGCCAATGTTGCCGTCGAGGGTACGTTGTGTGCCAAGCAGGTTGAGGGCATCGTCCTTGCCCGGATACCAAAGGATTTGGCGTCCGTTCATCTGGAACGTGATGCCAAGAACCGTGCTGTTCTTGTGTTGCTTTTGGATTCTGGAACCAATCTTATAGCGCAAGGTCAACGAATCCGTACGAATCACGAGATAGCCATCCTCTTCCGTCGTTGTGAAGGCAGGTACAGGCAAATTGCGATTGACGACAGCAAAGGTGGCACGGTCTTCGAAGAGACTCGTGGTGCTGTACTGAATGCGAATAAGTCTTGGCGTCAGGATGGTGAAACGAGCCCTTCCGCTCGTCACAACAGCCCCTTCCTGAGCCAGAGGATTCCATTCCTCTCCTGCGTTAATAAATAAGGTAGAGAGGAGAAGAAAGAAGAGAAGGCTACTCCATCGTGCCTTCAATGGTGAGGCGAACCACTTCGTTGACTGCATTAGAGCGAATGGTGATGGTCTTCGTGAAATGGCCGGGGAACTTGTCTGTGCCGTCGTAGGTCACATCGACAACGCCCTTATCGCCTGGTTTGATGGGTTCTTTTGTATAGGTGGGAATGGTGCAGCCGCAGCTGGCAAAAGCCTGATGAATAATGAGCGGAGCCGTTCCTGTATTGGTGAAGGGGAAGGAGCAGTGCACAACTGGCTCGCTCTTTGAGAACTTACCGAAGTCATAGCGAAGAGTGTCGAAGGTTACTTCTGCATAGTTCTCGGCCTTCGTTGTAGCAACAGCCTTCACTTCGCTGACGTTAACTTTCTGTTTCAGGGTTTGTGCTTTTGCCGTGAGCAAGGTGCAGGGGGCAAGGAGCAAGATAAGAAGAATCTTTTTCATCATTCTGTTGTTTTGTTCACATTTTGCTTTGCAAAGATACGAAAAAGTTCATAGTTCATAGTTCATAGTTCATAATTATTTAACGAATTTGCTCTTTTTTGACATTTATTTTGTACTTTTGCAGGTCAGAAAGGCAAGTAAAAGAGAAATGGAGCAAATCATTCTTGGCATAGACCCGGGTACGAACATTATGGGTTATGGCGTGCTTCGTGTGGACGGGAAGAAGGCAGAAATGCTTGCATTGGGCGTAATCGACCTTCGCAAGTTTGCCGACCCCTACCTGAAGCTTGGCCATATCTACGAACGTGTTTGCAGCATCATCGAGGGCTATCTGCCAGACTGTATGGCTATCGAGGCACCTTTCTTTGGCAAGAACATCCAGAGTATGCTGAAGTTGGGACGTGCTCAGGGTGTAGCCATTGCTGCTGCCATCCAGCGTCAAGTGCCGATTACGGAGTATGCGCCTTCGAAGATTAAGATGGCGATTACGGGCAACGGTAATGCCAGCAAGGAGCAGGTTGCCGATATGCTCCGCAGGATGCTTCATGTCGATAAGGAAGAGATGGGCAAGTTCCTCGATGCCTCCGATGCCCTTGGTGCAGCCTATTGCCACTTCCTGCAAATGGGAAAGCCTGAGAGCGACCACAAGTATCGAGGTTGGGCAGATTTCGTGAGAAAGAATAAAGATAGAGTCAATGATTAGGATAACGAACGGAGTTGCTCGCCATCCGCTATGGAGAATGGCCGAGCCTATCAACCTGCACATCGAGAAAGGCGAGCAGATTGCCATTGTCGGCGATAATGCTGCAGGTAAATCGCGACTTGTAGAGGTCTTGACGGGCCATTATCCTTTGCTCCTGAACGAAGTGCAATACAACTTCTCGCCTAGTCAATCGCCTCTCGTCAGCGACAACCTGAAGTACATCTCCTTTCGTGATTCCTATGGCGAACAAGACGGAACATACTACTATCAGCAGCGCTGGAACCAGCACGACATTGCTGACGATACACCGACTGTAGGCCAACTGCTCAAAAGTAATTCCTACACCAAGTTATTCCACCTTGACGAGCTTGCTGACAAGTACATTATCTCTTTGAGTAGCGGCGAGTTACGTAAGTTCCAAATGGCTAAGGCACTTGCTACGAACCCTCGCGTACTCATACTCGACAACCCGTTTATCGGACTTGATGCTGAGGCCAGGAAAGACTTCCGCGACTTGCTCGAGGTGCTGACGAAGGAAGCGAACATGCTTGTTATCCTTATTCTGAGCAAGCGCGACGACATTCCTGATTTCATCACGCATGTCCTTCCTGTAGAGGGTTTGCGCTTGCTTCCGAAGATGACTCTCGCGGAATATCGAAAGCAATATGCTGCGATTCCTCGTCCCAAACTGAGCGACGACATCAAGAATTGGATAGCCAGCCTGCCCGTTCGAGACCTCAAAGCGACGGACTTCTATCCCCACGACGGCGGAGAGATACTGCGTTTCCGTGATGTGAGCATCAGGTATGGGAATCGAACGATACTCCAGCCTCTCAATTGGACTGTCCGTGAAGGCGAGAGATGGGCGCTGAGCGGACCAAACGGCTCAGGCAAGAGCACCCTGCTAAGCTTGGTTTGTGCCGACAATCCCCAAGCCTACGCCTGCAATATCGAACTCTTCGGACACAGACGTGGCACAGGTGAAAGCATCTGGCAAATCAAGAAACACATCGGTTATGTCAGCCCTGAGATGCATCGAGCTTACCTTAAAGACATTCCTGCTATCGATGTGGTAGCGAGTGGGTTGAGTGACTCGGTAGGGCTTTATGTTCGTCCTAAGCCAGAGCAGAAGCAAGTGTGCCTTGATTGGATGTGTGTCTTCGGCATAGAAGAAGTGGCAGACCGGTCGTTCCTGCAGCTCAGCAGTGGCGAGCAGCGCCTCTGTCTCTTGGCTCGAGCCTTTGTGAAAGACCCTGAGTTGCTCATCCTCGACGAACCTCTTCACGGCCTCGACGACAAGAACCGGCAGCTTGTCCGGCAAATCATCAAGTGCTTCTGCCAGCGGCCTCACAAGACGCTTGTCATGGTTACGCACTATCAGGAGGAACTTCCCGACTGCATCACCCACCACCTCCGCTTGCAAAAAACGACATAACTCTTAGCATCGAAGAAAAGAGGAATATTATTTCCAGTCAACCGACAGGTCGACGCAAGTCAAGCTTTAGCTCGACGCCAGTCAACTTTGCAAAGTTCTCTGCAGAAGTTTGGCAACTTCTCTGCAGAAGTTCGTAAACTTCTCTGCAGAAGTTTAGCAACTTCACTGCAGTAATTTTTACGTTTTTCTATAGCCTTGTTTTCTAACCACTTGCGAAACTCGGAAAATCCTGCAGAGGATTTGCCCAAATCCTGCAGAGGATTTGCCCAAATCCTGCTGTGGATTTTGCCAAATCCTCACGTCGATTTTAGGGACGCGTCCCTCTCGCCTTAGG
>ODAI013121665.1_pt1 | contig 19441 bp, 15 predicted proteins | sample 1539321 | NCBI WGS metagenome assembly ODAI01 (sample SAMN02144231, study PRJEB22623) | gut metagenome | biome: sheep rumen | host: Ovis aries | place: New Zealand
AGCCCGCTTCTTATTCTTCCCACTTGAGCATGGTGGCCATGGAACCGGTCTGGCAGAGACCGCCGACCTGGTTGATGATCTTATAGCCGATATTGAGGATACCGCGGTCAGGTTTGGATTTGGACCGGTCGCAGGAGAGGACTTCGATCTCACAGTGGATGGGGTCGCCGATCTTGATAGCGCCGACGAATTTCCATTCCGTGGACAGGGCGGCGATGGCGCTGCCGTCGACCAGGCCCATTTTTCCCCAGAGACCGCAGGCAATGGAGGAGCCCAAGAGACCGTGTGCGATCCTGCCCTTGAAGGGAAGCTTCTCCGCATAGGTCTGGTCGGTATGAATGGGATTGAGATCCCAGGTGATGCCTGCAAACAGGACAACATCGGTCTCCGTCACGGTCTTTGCGGCGGTGACAAATGTATCTCCAACGTTGAATTCGCTCAGATAACGAAAAGTACGGTTCTCTTTGCTCATTTTTTCTCCTTTTTAAAACATCTGTATTTGTAATAAAGCCCCGGACCTTCCGCCCGGGGCTTTGGGAAATCGCTTACCGGCAGCCTGCTGTTTCATTGAAACTGCTACGTGATTTTGGTGAATGCAGGACGATTTCTCAGTCTGCTCTTACATATGTAACGTGGTGGGTGTCCGATCACTGATACTTGTTGAGGACATGGCGGCCAATGATCATGCGGCAGATCTCGCTGGTGCCCTCGCCAATGGTAAGGAGCTTGGCGTCGCGGTAGAAGCGCTCTACTTCGTACTCGTTGCAGAGGCCGTAGCCGCCCATGATCTGCAGGCCCTTGTCGCAGACACGGACACACATCTCGGAGGAGAACATCTTGAGCATGGTCGCCTCGGCGGAGAACTTCATGCCGGCGTCGCTCATACGGGCTACTTCGTACATCATTCTGCGGGCCACTTCGATCTCGGTCTCCATCTCGGCCAGCTTGTGGTTGATGGCCTGGTACTCACAGATGGGCTTGCCGAAGGTCACTCTTTCCTTGGCGTATTTAGTGGCGCGCTCGAGAACACCCTGGGCCATGCCAACGGCTACCGCGGAAATCGCGATGCGGCCGTCATCCACACATTTCATGAAGAGCGGGAAGCCCTTGTTAACTTCGCCCACGATATTTTCCTTGGGAACACGGACATCCGTGAAGCTCAGGGGGCAGGAGTAGGAGGAGCGGTTGCTCATCTTCTCCTCGGGTTTGCCGATCTCAAAACCGGGCGTATCTCTGGGAACGATCAGGACGCTGATGCCGCGGCTTCCCTTTGCTTCGGGATCGGTCTTGGCTGCCACCAGAAAGGTGTCGGCATATGTGGAGTTGGTGATGAAGGCCTTGGAGCCGTTGATGACATACTCATCGCCGTCCAGGATCGCGGTGGTCTGGGTCGCGCCGGCATCGGAACCGGACTGGGGCTCGGTCAGCGCGAATGCGCACAGGGTCTGGCCCGAGGCTGCGGGCACCAGGTATTTCTGCTTCTGCTCTTCCGTGCCGGCGTGCAGCAGGGGCATGGAGCCCAGAGATGTATGCGCGTCGATGATGGAAGCCAGAGAGGAGGAATGCCTTGCGATCTGCTCCATGACCAGGACATCACTCAGGTGATCCATGCCGGCTCCGCCGTACTCCTCGGGGACACAGACGCCCAGAAATCCGAGTTCGCCGCACATCTTGACCTCTTCCATGGGGAAAGCGTGCGCCTCATCCAGCTCACGGACGGTCTTGGCTACAGTGTTGTCTGCAAAGTCTTTCGCAAGTGCCTGTACTTCAAGCTGATCATCAGTCAGAAAATATTTGTTTTCCATGTCATCCTCCTTCTTCTCGATTGGTATAGATACATATCCTCTTGCACCGGTCAGTGTCATGACCCGGTCAGATTGTTTTTTTTCTGTGTGTTCCGCATCTCTTTTTCATGTCCTGATTTTATCAATCAGGGATTTCTGTGTCTTTGTACGGTTCGGTCAATCTCTGATGCGGCGTTTGTCAGTTTTTGAAAACGGACAGGGCCCTCCGGCCCTGTCCGCAGAAGTGATATAAACAGGCGGATCGTTTCTTCAGACCTGCAGAAATCTAAAACTGTCAGGCCTGGAAGCCGTCTACGCCCTTGAAAGAGGCGTAGCCGTCGTCCGCCATGACAGTAGAGCCGTTAATGGCGCTGGCCTCCGGCAGTGACATCAGGTAAATGGCATTCGCGATCTCCTCGGGCATGATGATCCTGCCCTTCATATGCAGCCTGCTGCCGATCTCCTCAATCGGCTTGTCGATCATGCCGGTCTTGACCCAGCCTGGAGCAACAGAGACCACACGAACCCCATAGGGGGAGAGTTCTCTCGCCATAGCTTGTGTGATCATACGTACGCCGCCTTTGCTGGCGTGGTAGCCGATGGACTCTGTATTGGCCATGATACCGCAGATGGAGCCGACATTTACAATGACACCGGACTTCGCTTTCACCATTTCCTTCGCCGCATAGTGGCTCAGATAGATGGTCCCCATAAGGTTGATCATGATGGTCTTTTCCACGTCCTTGAGGTCGATCTCTGTAAAGGAAGCCCGCTCTCCGACAACGCCCGCGACATTGGCGACAATATCGATGCGGCCGTATTTTTCCATCGTTTTTTCAACGACCATTTTACAGTCTTCCTCTCTGGAGACATCTGCCTTGATAAAGGTCACTTCCCCGACTGCCTCGAGGGCTTTATTGCTCTCTTCAACGACATGCCTTCCAAGCGTGATGACTTTATCGCCTTTTTCCAGGAATTTTTTTGCCGTCGCAAAACCGATTCCCTTCGTACCGCCAGTTACGATGACTACTCTATTCATTCAAAACTCCTTTCATATTTCAAATACTCTCTGCAGGTATCCGGTTTGTCCCCTCCCAGCGGCAGTCCGTTCGTGGCGCACATGGCATACCCATGCGAACAGGATCTATCGCTTGATTCTGGAAACACAGACTGCGCTGATCACTGCCATACCCATGCAGATGAACATGGGAACATAATAGGTACCGGTCGCAGAAGCGACAGCTGTCAGGATAAAGCCGATGATCGTTCCGCCCAGGTTTCCGAAGATCAGGCAGAATCCGGATGCTTCCGCCGCGATACTGGGATGCCCGAGTTCCGGGGGAATCGCCCAGAAAGGCCCCATGACCGTCGAAACAGCTGCATAGGCTATGATCATAAAGGCGGCGACTATCGTTCCGCCGGAAAAGCTGACGATCAGAAGGCTGGCTGCAATGACAGCATTTCCGATGCAGACGATCTGCCAGCGGCTGCCTTTGAACACCTTGTCAGAGATCAGACCGCCAAGCGGAGATCCCAGGATCGATGTAAAGAAAGTGATGCTGGTCACAGCATTTGCCAGAGCCATATCAATTCCTTTTTCTACAAGCAGGCCATTGACAAAGGACGGGAAACCATAGACGTTTGCACCGGTGATAAAACCACAGATCACCGCAAACCAGAGATAGCTATGCTTCTTTAACTCGTCCATGGATTTCGGAAGACTCTCCACGTCGGCTTTGGGAGATGCTTCAGCCTCAGCGGGCAGCATTTCCGCAACAGTCAGGCGGCCGGGATAGACCTGAGATACTTCTCTCGCCAGAAGAAAGTACAGGATCACGATCACAATACTGGGAATAGCTGCAAGAAGGCTGGCTCCTGTCTGCCACGCTATACCGGAAGCCATAAGTTTAGGCGCAAAGAATGTATCGATAGAAAAGGCGACACCCAGAATACCCAGAAGGATTCCAGAGGCTATTCCTCTTTCCCGGACCGGGAACCAGTAGGTGTTGATGGTGGTGATCGGACCACAGACCAGTCCGCCGGACAGACCTTCGATGGCACAGCAGATTGCGTAACCGGGGAAAGAATGCCCGATCACAAGGATCAGAAGAGCACCGATTATATTGACAATGATTGCTATACAGATACTTTTTTTCAGTCCGAACTTCGCAACCAGTTTGGCGCCAAGTCCTCCGGTAAGGGCAAAAACACCCAGGATGATGGTTCCGCAAAGGGAGACCATCATGGGAGAAACTCCCAGATCCGCAGTGATATAAGAGCTGAAAACAGTGGGAATCTGGACGGTCAGAAAGAACTGACCGTATGCCAGGATATTCAGCAGCAGCATAAACCATCTGAATGACGGTGCACTGGTCAGGACGACCTGTTCATTCATATTTCCTCCTTCTGCCGCTTCCCTAAGCGGCATCATACAGGGGTGGTGACTGAGGCTTTTTCCGGAGAAAAAGCCTCAGTCTACAATGTTTTAGATACAGGTTCTGCCGTCTGTCGATCACCACATTCCGGGAGCTGTGGAATCCATCATGACATTGATCTGTTTGGTTTCCTGGAACTCCTCGAGTCCTTCTTCGCCGAGTTCGCGTCCCAGGCCGGACATTTTATAACCGCCCCAGGGGCACTGTGCATATGCCCAGTTGTAATGATTGATCCACACAATACCTGCGCGGAGCTCTTCGGATGCACGAATAGCGCGCGCATAGTTTTCCGTAAATACACCGCCGGCCAGTCCGTAGCAGGTGTCATTCGCCTTCTTGAAAGCTTCCTCTTCGGTCTTAAATGTCTGGATGGTGACGACAGGTCCGAAGATCTCCTCTTTGACGATTTGCATGTCCGGTGTGCACTCATCAAAAACGGTCGGGCGTACAAAATTCCCTTTCGCGTAAAATCCCTCTGTGAGCTGATAGCCGCCGGTCAGGCACTTGGCGCCCTCGGCCTTGCCGGATTCAATGTAGTCCATGACGGTCTTGAGCTGGTCTTTGGATACAATCGCACCGATATTGGGATTGTCCAGACCAATGCCGACTGTGGCCTTTTCGGTCTTTTCCACCAGGATCTTCACAAATTCATCGTGGATCTTTTCATCGACAAAGACGCGGGAGCCTGCACAGCAGTTGGCACCCTGGTTCGAGTAATCAGTCTCCATGACCCATTCAACCGCGTTTTCAATATTCGCGTCATCATAGACGATGATGGGGGACTTGCCGCCCAGCTCCAGTCCGACACGCTTCACGTTGGAGGCGGATGCCCGGATGATATCCTGGCCGACCGGCGTAGAGCCGGTCATGGTGACCATATCGACATCCATGCTGGATGCAAGCTCGTTGCCGATGCTGCCACCGGGACCTGTGATCAGATTAACGACACCCTTGGGGAAACCGACTTTGTCCAGAACTTCAAAGACGCGGATGGCTGTGAGCGGTGTCAGGGAAGCAGGCTTAAAGATGATACTGTTGCCTGCCGCCAGGGCGGGAGCGGCCTTCCAGGAAAACATCAGGCAGGGCACGTTCCAGGGGGCGATCATACCCACGACGCCGATGGGCTCCTTCACTGTCACGGACTGAATGCCGGGATGCGCGTCAAGGGGATTAATGCGGCCTTCGGATTTGTTGATCAGGCCGGCGTAATAGCGGAAGACACCGACCACCATGCCGATATTGCCGACCGCATTGTTGTAGGTCATTCCTGTGTTCATGGACTCCAGGCGGCAGAGCTCATCGGTGATCTTTTCGATCTCATCCGCCACTTCATAAAGTTTTTTGCTGCGGGCGGATGCGGACATTCTTCGCCACTCCCCGGGACCATAGAAGGACTCTTTTGCCGCAGCGATCGCCTCGCGGACATCCTCTACTGCGCTGTCAGCCACTTCCGCGAGCAGGTCACCAGTCGCGGGATTAATGATCTGCCTGGTCTTTCCGGACTTTGCGGGAACCCATTCACCATTTATATAATTCATTTTTGCTGTCATTTTTTTACCTCCTGTTTGATCGATCAGTCGTGGATACCAGACATGTATACGGGATCATTTACTGATATGCGTTGTAGGTATATTCAATGTATTCCCTGATCTGCTCCATATTATGTTCGCCGGGAGCGTTCGCGATCGCGGCATCCTTTGACATTACCTCCGCAATGCTGAGAGCATCCTCCAGGGTGTAGCCACTTTCCTTCATGGACGGGATCCCGATCTCCTTCATCAGTTCGATGGAGCGGTCGCCCAGACGTTTTGCAAGTTCCTCCGGTGCAGTATTCTCGTCATAGGGGACCTCCATGGCATCCGCCACGATCCTGGCAGATTCAGGATCTCCGTATTTTGCCGCGTAGACCATGGATCCGGGAAATCCCCAGGCACAGCCCAGGCCGTGCGGAACATGATATTTTCCGCCGAACGACTGGGAGAAAGCATGTCCCATCTGACAGCCGGACTCCAGGATGACAAGTCCTCCGAGATTTGCCGCAAAGGCCATTTTCTCACGGGCAAGTTCGTTTTTGGGTTCCCTGACGGCAATCGGGAGATACTTCATGACCGTGCTGATTCCGATCCCGCCAATCGCGTAGACATAGGGGTTCCAGTTTTTGGATGTAATGGCTTCCGCGCAGTGGGCAAGCGCGTCCATTCCGGTGGAGGCCGTCTGGCTCTTGGGCAGTGAATAGGTCATGGTGGGATCGACCATAGCAAGATCAGGGGAATACTCCGGAACCTGCTTTACGCCGGTCTTTGAATCTCCGATGACAGCGTACTGGGAATTCTCGGAGCCTGTTCCTGCCGTAGTAGAGATACAGATCAGCTTGAGCTTCCTGTCCTTGCAGGAAGCGGTATAGAACTCGGTGATAGATGTCCCGCCCATACTGATGATGATGCCGATGGCCTTGGCCGTGTCCAGGCTGGAGCCGCCGCCCACTGCGACGATGCCGTCCACCCCGGCCTCTTTCGCAAGACGCGCACCTTCATCGCAGGTATCCGACGGCGCATCCGGTCTGCATTTATCAAAAATGACAGGGTCATAGCCGGCTGCCTTGAGATTGTCGATCACCCTGGTCGCAACATTGAATCTGATCAGGTCCGCTTCTGTAACGACCATCACCTTCCGGATTCCCAATTCCTTTGTCTTTTCACCGACGAGATCCACCGCACCGGTGCCGAACAATGTGGGGCAGAATCGATTCCAATATGATACCTTCATTTGCTTTCCTCCTTGTGAATCCATCTGAGCTTACGGTTCCTTCATTGTGTTGAAAAAGAGCTGCGTTGTTTCTTTTTCTGCCATGTTTTTATCTGATAAGATTATCCCATCGCATGAAAAAGTCCGCCATTTCAAAACATCTCACACGTATTAAGTCAGAACTTGAAACAGGCACAAAAAACGAGATACAAAAAAGAACGGCAGAGTCGGGGCGGCTGCCCCGGCTCTCACCGTTCTTTCACTGTGCAGTTCCATATTTGTGCGACACATTCGACCAGAAGTCTGTATCATCACAGACGACCAGATTCTGTCAAATTCCTACATATTAACCTATCCAGTTATCTCTATCCAGATTCCTACTTATTATCCAGAAAATACTGATGCAGACGGCGGATCTGCTCCTCCTTGCGCCTGTTGTAAATGATGCCGACTTTTCCCGCGGGAATATCTGAATCCACGACCCGCTGGAGCAGAGAATGGGTGTCCCGCCAGCTGCCGTGGATGATATACATCTCCTCTTCGGACTTAAATTCAATGCGGGCGCCCAGATTATAATCGCCGGACACTTCGCGTACAGTCGCTACGCCCCTGAGTCCATCCTGAAAACTTTGTTCCAGGGTATGATAGTTTCCGCAGATCACGACCCGGCCCCGCAGATCATCCAGAGTCAGGAGCGTTTTCTTAGCCAGGGGATGACCGGGATTCATGCAGAAAGCGTATGTGTCTTCCAGCAGTTCGAGAAATCCCAGATCTCCCAGATACTCTCTGGACGGTTTGCCCAGAATACAACAGTCCGCCGCGCCCTCGTGAACCGCATTGAGCTGTTCTGTGATCGGTATATTCTCCATGCGGACTGTGATTTCCGGATCATAGGCGTGAAAGCCTCCGATCAGGGTGATCCAGTTTTCAGGAAACTGATAGGGCTCGAATGCGAGACGAATCGTTCCGCTGGTCTTTTTCGCGATCACAGACGCCTTCTGTCTGCCGCTGTTATACAGCTCCAGCACCTGTCTGGCAGTGGTGTAAAATGATTCACCCGCCGGTGTCAGCTTCAGCCCCTTTTTGCTCCGCAGAAAGAGCGCAAAACCAAGTTCCTTTTCAAAGAGATTGATCTGCTGAACCAGTGCCGTTGTAGAAATAAAGGAGGCCCTGGCAGCTTTGGAAAAACTCCCGCACTCCGCTGACAGGACAAAAGAGCGCAGCCATTGTTCATTCATAACCGGAATTCCTCATATCTTAAAGTATGATCGGGTCACCGGGCGAAATGCAGAAGTCTGTTCTTAAAGCATACTGAAAGCCCGGATTTTATCATACATCTGTGGAAGTCAGGAAAAATATATCACAAGAATGTTGTTGAAAACAACCGGCTCCTTTTGTCTATCCGGAACAAAATCAGGTCATCAGCCTGCGCTGCTCCATCGTGTGTGAAGGCCAGAGCCCAGAGAAATACAAAAGAAGCCCTTTTTCATTTTTTGACAAATGCCTGTCTCGTAACTGTCTAAAAGGCATAAAGACATCCTCTGTCCAGACAGCTATGATGTATATGTGAAAGGCCAGTATCTTTTCGGTTCCGTTCATAGAAAGGAGGCCCGGCATGAAAAGCCAGTGCCGCAGCGCATCAGAAATAAAACCGGTTTTTGCTTCACTGGATCAAAGGAGGGCACATCTGCGTGCGCAATATCCTGTCTGGAAGGAAATGACTCTGTACGGCCACCTGAAAATAACAGCAGCCCGCTGCCCCGGCCGGATCGTCTATCAGGACGGGCAGCTGACCTGCAGCTATAAGGAAATGCTGGTCCTGTCCGACCGCGCCGCAGGAGCCTTCCGGCAGCTTGGTGTTTCCACAGGAGACCGGGTGGCCGTCAATCTGCGCAACAGGGTCGAGTATCTGGTCCTGACCTTCGCACTTGCGAAGATCGGAGCCGTCAAAGTCCCGCTCAACCGAAAGCTCCCCCTGCAGCAGAAGGGCTATATCCTGCGGGAAACCGGCTCCTCTGTGCTCGTATCCGACAAAGCGGAGGACCTGCAGGCTGTATCTCTTTGCCCCTCCCTGCGCAGGATCATCCTTCTGGAAGATCCGAAAAAGCAGAACCCCAGTGTAGTGAGCTGGGAGACCTTTCTGAGCCTGTCTGCAGAATCCGCCGGGGGGGATTCTTCCGCCGATGCCGGCGAATCCTTTCGGACAGACCCGGCAGTCACTGATTCCCATCTTCTATGCGATATCATCTACACATCCGGTAGCAGCGGAAATCCCAAGGGGGTGATGCTCAGCCACGATATGATCCTGCGCAGTGCCTTCGCCAACTGTCTCAACCGCGGTTTCCAGGATGGACGCAGAGTCCTGATCACAGTGCCCCTCTTCCATGTCTATGGCTACATTGAGGGGCTTTTGTCCGTCATCTTTGTGGGAGGAACCCTGCTCTGTATGCAGGGCCGGTTCGATCCGGAAAAGACTCTCCGGATCATGGAGAAAGACCGGGTCAATGATATTCTCTGCGTCCCTTCCGCCATGCAGAAGATCATGGAGGAGCCCGCTTTCGATACCTGCGATCTGTCGTCCCTGCAGGCTGTCTACTGCTCGGCATCGGTCTGCCCCGAATGGGTCTGGGAGGAAATGCAAAAAAAACTGGGGCCGGTGGAGATCGTCACCGGTTACGGGATGAGTGAAGTAAGCGGCGCCTCTGTGCAGACTCCGCCGGAAGCATCCCTGGACAAGCTCCGCCACACACTTGGGAAGGTCCTGCAGGACCATTTCACTTCTGCTCCCCCGCTGATCGAATACCGGGTGGTCGATCCCCGGACCCTGGAACCCTGCCAGAAAGGAACCGCCGGAGAGCTGCTCTGCCGTGGCGCGATCGTAACACATGGCTACTATCACCGAGATGATGTAAACGCAGATGTCTTCCTGGCGAACGGATGGCTGCGAAGCGGAGACCTTGGATACTTTGACGAGGACGGATATCTCATCTTTCTCGGAAGAGATGGGGAAAGCTACAAGATCAACGGAGAAAATGTCTCTCCCCAGTACCTGGATCAGGTAATCTCCGAGTCCAGGGATGTCATCCAGGTCCAGACAGTCGGCGTCCCGGATGAGAAGCTGGGATGGGTAGGAGTCGCCTTCATTGAGCCGGCATCCTCCTGTGCCTCCGTAAAAAACCGGATCATGGAATTCTGCAATGAGAATCTGGCCTCCTTCCAAGTACCCAAATATTACTTTTTTGTCACGGATAAGGAATGGCCGAGAACCTCCAACGGCAAGATCACCAAAAAGCTGCTGCGGGAAAAAGCCATTGAACTGCTGAGGGCTAAGCAACTGTAGTCTCAAATCAAAGACATCATTCAATCAGATAAGCGCACTATAAGGGCCAGCCTTTTCGAAGGCTGGCCCTTATGATCTCTTTCCTGACAAGCGGCACTGGACTCTCGTGACAGAGGTCACCGGTCTTATACCGGTCAATAAAACACCCGCAGGCGGCAAGCCGGGGCCGCCTGCCCGATCGGCAGAGGCCCCGGCTTACTGCGGAGTTTTCTTTATATACACACATTTGGAGATTCAGATGTTTCGGTTTCTGATCAGAAGAGGGAGAAGCCCCCGTCTTCCATAATGGTCTGGCCTGTAATGTAGCCTGCGTCGTCACTGCCCAGGTAGAGGGCGAGTGCCGCAGCCTCCTCAGGTTCGCCGTAGCGTCCCATGGGAATATTGCTGAGGAACTTTTCATTGCGGGCCGTGTCAAACCGGGTCCCTTCTGTGATCTTGGTCACGCTGGCGCCGGGTGCGATCGCGTTGACGCGGATCCCGTAGGGCGCCATCTCATAGGCGGCAAACTTAGTCAGCTGGGACACGCCGCCCTTGCTGGCGGCATAGGCGCCGGTGTTGGCAGAGACGACCTGGGCAGCGATAGAGCTGGTATTGACCACGGCTCCATGGATGCCCTTATCCACCATCTGGCGCAGAACCGCCTGATTGACGTAAAAGGTTCCGTTCAGGTTGACGTCAATGACATGCTTCCAGTCCTCCTCACTGGTGTCGAGAAGACTGGTCCTGCCGATCATACCTGCATTGCTGAAGGCCACGTCGATACGGCCGAATTTTTCCAGGACCTCTGCGACAGCATCCTCGACAGACTGTCGGCTGGAGACATCGCAGCGAATCGGATAAACAGCTTCCAGGTCCGCATATTTTTCCTTCATTTTGTCAATGCTTCTGGCCAGGGCGGCAACCCGGGCACCCTCCTCCACCAGACGGCGCACCATGCATTCTCCAATGCCTTCGGATGCACCGGTGACCAGAGCGATTTTACCTTCATATCGTTTAATGATCATGTTCTTTCTCCCTATTTTTGATCGTCCAGTAAGCAGTCATTCGTCCGGGATATGTGCAGGCCTGTCACCCGCCATCCCGGATCAAGGCAGACAGAAGCCTCCATCTTCATACAGGGTCTCCCCCAGAATAAAGCTGGCTTCATCCGAGGCCAGAAACAGAGCCGTGTCGACCGCCTCCTGAACCTCTCCATAGCGGCCCAGAGGCATTTTTGCCAGAAAGGCTTTAATACGCTCCTCGTTGAAGCGTGTGCCCTCCGAGATCCTGGTCTTACTGGTACCGGGACCAAAGGCGTTGACGCGTATCCCGTACTGAGCCAGCTCCAGGGCTTCCACCTTTGTCAGCATGCTGACTGCGGCTTTGGAGGGGCAGTAGGGGGTGATATTGGTCATCGATTTCCGGGCACTCACAGAACTTGTATTGACGATGACACCACGGGTGCCTTTTTCCACCATGACACGCGCGACCGCCTGGGCAACGTAGAAGTTCCCGCTGAGATTGATGGCGATTCCCTTGTCCCATGTCTCTTTTGAGCATTCCAGGAAGGGGGCGCGAGGGCAGATGCCGGCATTGTTCATCAGGATGTCGATCCGGCCGAAGTGGTCTGCGGCTGCAGTGACCGCATTCTGCACCTGATCGTAGTCAGACACATCGCAGACCGCACAGAAGACATGGTCCTCACGCCCTGCATAGGCTTTTTCCAGGGTCTCTTTTTCAATGTCCAGGGCTGCGATTTTTGCGCCTTCGAGCAGAAACTGCTCTGCCATCCCGAGCCCGAGACCGTTGGCGGCACCGGTGATCAGGACGACCTTATCCTCAAATCTTTTTCTCATGATATCGTCCGTTTTTCAATATTACATGCAGGTATATCCGCCATCCACAGGAAGATTCACGCCGGTGACATAGCTGGAGGCAGGGGAAGCCAGGAAAATGGCAGCTGTATCGAGTTCACCCTCATTCCCATAACGCTCTTCGGGGATCATAGTACGGGCATTTGCCTGGAAGAAATCGGAATCCAGTGTTTCCTTTGTAAGTGGAGTATAAAAATATCCGGGACAGATAGCATTGACAGTGATGCCGTACTTGCCCCACTCAGCTGCAAGCGCACGGGTCAGGTTGACAACGCCGCCCTTTGCTGCGTGATAGGGCGCGGAACCGGCGACCTTGTTACCGACCAGACCGTACATGGAGGCAATATTGATGATACGTCCGTATCCGGCAGGAATCATGGCCTTTTTGGCAACGGCACGGGCCACCTTGAAGGTGCCGAAGAGGTCAATATCCATCTCACCGGCAAACTGGGCGTCCGTGATATCCTCTGCAGGAGCTACGGCGCCGGTGCCAGCATTGTTGATCAGGATGTCGATCCTTCCGTATTTTTCCATCACCTTGTCGACGACGTCATTGACCATATCCGTGTCCGTGATATCGCAGCGAACGGGGAAGGTCTCTACGCCGAACTCTTCGCTGATCTCTTTGGCAACTTCTTCGATCTTCTGCTGACGCCTTGCGATCGGGACAATGATGGCGCCCTGGTTGGCCAGGGCTTTGGCCATCTGTACACCTAGTCCGCCTGAGCATCCCGTGACGATCGCGACTCTCCCCTTAAGGTCAAAATACTGTTTCATGCTATACCTCCCGTTGTAATTCTATGAAGTGTTTCTATTCTCATTAAAGGATCTGTCGCCTCACTGCAGTGATTCCTTCAGCGACAAGGCTTCTGTCCCTGCTTAATACATAATAGTTCCGAGGATGACTGCCACAATGGTCGTAATTGTCGTGCAGACAACGGTGCAGGCAAAAATGTGCTTGTAGCCTTCACTGTGGGTCACACCGCAGACGGCGAGCAGGGTGACCATAACACCGTTGTGGGGAAGAGAATCCAGTGTGAGGCCGGCGATCGATGCGACCTTGTGCATAGCCTCGGGAGCGACTCCAAGTGCCAGATAATGGTCTTTGAGCAGGTTCAGAGCCATGGCCATACCGCCGGAGCCGGATCCGCAGGCACCTGCCAGGATACCAGTGGAAACTGCGAAAGACGCGAGGGGCGGTCCGCCCAGGTTGGTCGCAAAATTGACCAGGGCCTGATAGCCGGCTGTGATCGCGACGACGCCGCCAAAACCTACGGCTGCAGAAGTAGCGACTGTGGCGGCCATACCATCAGTGACACCGGCTGCCAGGTTGGACAGCTTGTTGTTGATCTTTTTCCAGTAAAGGGCGAAAATCACGAGGATGCCGCAGCTCAGGGAAATCAGGACGTTGACTTTCAGAAGAAGAAGACCGATGACGGTCACCAGTGGGATAAGGCCGATCCATCCGTTGCCGGGCTGGATTTTTTCATATTCTGCCAGTGTCGCAAGTGCTTTGGCATCCGCCACAAAGTGTTCGCCTCTGGCCTTGGCGCGCTTTCCCTGCCAGACCATATAAGCGGAGCAGAGGCCGACCAGGACAATAGAGTCCACGATAGCAATCACAGGTGCACAGGATGCCGTCGTTCCCAGATAGGTCATGGGAATGATGTTCATGACACTGGGGGCGCCGGGCAGGAGGTTGGGCGCTGTGAAGGCGCCTGCCGCGATCGCGCCGGGAATCAGGGTCTTGGGCAGGTCCGCCTTCTGGAAGAGGACCAGGGCAATCGGATAAATGGCAAAGGCGGCGACATAGAAGGAGACACCACCGTAGCAAAGCACGATTGCAGTAAAGATGACCAGAAGAATCGCATGCTGGGAACCAACGATCTTTGCCAGAAGTTCCGCGACATCCTTGGAGGCACCGCTTGCCTCCATCAGTTTAGAAAATATAGCTCCCAATATGATCAGAAGAAAATAGGACTGGACATAACCCGCAAAAGAGGCCATGTAGTCCCCGGTCAGAGATTCCAGGACCGGCAGTCCACTCAGAAGCGCCATGAGGCCTGCGCAGATCGGCGCAATGATGACCATGTGTACTTTTTTCCAGATCAGAATAATCATCAGTGCCAGCGGCACAAAAATAGCCATGATGGACAAAAAGGTATTCATACTCCGCATTCCTTTCTTTTGAAAACTATGAGAAAGAGATCTGTAAGCCGTCTATGCCTCCGGCACGCCTCTCATTTCGAGGCAGTCTGTACTGCATCCGAAAAGCAGAGTGCAAGGCAGACTGACCGTGTGATTGCCCTGACAAGACCTCGCGTGGTACAATACAGGAAATACAGGTCCAATTCTTTTTCTTTCCGGCGGCTGTATCCATCAGACTTACAGTCTCCATTACCTGGCCGGCAATCTCTCTTTAGTTTCTACAGGGTCGTTACTGAAGGAGCATGCATGCTTTATTTGTTAAAATCATAGCATTTGAATTTTGGTATTTATTTGTACATCATCGACAAAAATGCAGGGGGATTTTTTCATGTCTGACCACATATTTGACAGAGATTTCAATGAACTGCTGCTGGCCCAGCTGTCCGAGGACCAGGATATACAGCATCTGATCGACCGGGCGACAGAATATCTGCAGAACCCGCTCATGGTGATCGATGCACGTTTCAGGGTCCTCTACGCCTCCCGGCATATTTCCATCGATATTCCCCTCTGGAACACCTCTGTCAATGAACATTTCGTCACCGACAGCATCATCAGTTCCATGGAGAAAAACGAACTGATCAACAAGATCCGTAACGGGAAGGGCAGTGCTTTTATCAGTGATCTTCCCAACGGACACAAAGCCCTTCGGGTCCCGCTTTTTTATCAGGGAAAATGCTGCGGCTTCGTCGGCACTTACGACTATATTCGTCCTTTTTCGGACAAGGATGAAGGAGCCATGCACTCCCTTGTCCGGGCTATCACTATTCTATATACAGCCGACCCCGATATCCTTGGAGCCCTGGACAATTCCCGCGACGATTATTTTCTGGAGCTCATCAAATGCGGGACTCGAGAGATGGCAGAGATTCTGACACAGCGCAACCGTGCATTCCAGCTGGGGCCGGAAAAGCTTCTGGTCTGCCTCACGCGGCGCGTCGAGGGCATGGCAGTGGAAAATGTTGCCTTCGGCCGGCTTCGGGATTATCTTCGCTCCGGGATCTATCCCCATATCAGTGCCATTTATAAGCACCACCTGGTCCTGCTCTTTACCCTGCAGAAAACGACCGATGTCACGCGCCGGAGCATCCTGTCCGCCATTGAGGAATCCTGTCAGAAATATGACCTGCATGCCGGACTCAGCCTTTCTTTCGACGAGGATGCCTTTATCCCCCTGGCCTACAAACAGGCCCTGAAGGCTTCTCTGTATGCGGATCCGGATGATACGGCTCTGCCGCATATCGGAAGCTACGAGCACTACATGGTGAAGGATATCCTCAATGCTTCCCTGCGCTTCTATCCTGCCTCCATGTATGAGCATCCGATCATCCACAAACTGGCCGCCTATGACATTGAGTACGGGACAAAATATCTGGAGACCCTGCGCCTTTATCTGGACAATCTCTGCAATATGAAGGCGACTGCCGCACAGATGGAGGTCCATTACAATACGATCAAATACCGGCTATCCATCATTGAGGAGATCGGCAATTGTGACTTGCGGAGCGACCCCGAACTGCTCCTGCGGCTGATCATCTCCCTGCGGATCCGCGATTTTGCAGACAATCACCATGTTCCGGAAAAACCGGAAGGGAAAAAGAAAAATGAGCTGCCTGAAAGCGACTCATCTCATTAAGAAACAGCACGTGCGGCAAAGCGCACAGGACATCCCGTTCCTGTGCGCTTTTTCATTTCCTGAAAAATCCGTTTCCGCCGTTTTAGCCAAGGGGCACAAAGACAGGCCTTCAGGATTTTTTTACAATGTAATCAGTTTTATACAGCTTGCAAAAACTTTGAAAGTGAAAAGGAGGATAGGGGAAATGATTAAAGGCAGATTCGAGGGAAAGACTGCAGTGATCACAGGCGCCGCCCAGGGTATGGGCGAAGCGATCGCCAGGAGATTTGCCGCCGAGGGCGGACGGGCTCTGATCGTGGATATCGAAGTGGACAAACTCGAAGCCGTCGCCGCCTCTATCGGCGAGGCTGTTGTCCCCATGGAAGTAGATGTTCGAAGGAGTGATTCCGTAGCTGCCATGGCAGAGAAAGCAAGGGAACTGTACGGGAAGGTAGATATTCTTTTCAGCAATGCAGGTATCCTGGATTACGCTCCATTCCTGGAGACGACCGAGGAGATGTACGACGATATCATGAATACAAATGCCAAGGGAGTTTTTCTCTGCGGCAAGGCCATCGCACAGCTCATGGTCGACACCGGCACAAAGGGCTGCATCGTCAATACCAGCAGCATCAACAGCAAGATCGTTGCCGCCACGACCTCCGCCTACTCTGCCTCCAAGGGGGCTGTACGGCAGCTGACCAGGGTCATGGCCGTCGATCTGGCTCCCTACGGGATCCGTGTGAATGCCTTCGCTCCCGGGTCCGTCAAGACCCGCATGACAGAAAAAACCCGTGCCAACAAGGAAAAGACCGCCTATTTCCAGTCCATGTGGTGCATCAAAAGGTCGGCGGAGCCGGAGGAGGAAGCTGCCGTGGCCCTGTTTCTGGCCTCTGACGATGCCTCCTACATGACAGGTGAGACCGTTTGCGTGGATGGCGGCTGGCACATTGTATAAGGATCGTCAGAAATCTTTCAGCCTGGTCTGTGGATTTAGATGGTCATAATGAACAGAGAGGATAATAACTATGTTTGATCTCTTGCTTTCGCCGATGAAGATCGGCACACTGGAACTGAAAAACAGGATGGTCTGCTCCGCAGCTGTCACCCGCCTGGCCAACGCCGATGGAACAGTCACGGAGGGCTTCATACGCTACCACGAGGACAAGGCAAAGGGCGGCTGGGGCCTGACTATGACCGAGGACATTCCTGTCCTTGAAAACTGCCGGACCTATGAACGTCTCCCGGGTCTTTGGAATGATAGCCAGATCAAGAGCCACCGCGTCCTCACAGACCGCATCCATGCCGCAGGCGGCCGGATCGGTGCCCAGATCTACCATGCCGGGCGCACAGCTGATCCCGTTGTTAACGGCTGTCAGAATGTCGCGCCCTCTGCAGTCCGGGCACCGGGTGTCGCAACGGTCCCCAGAGCTCTTTCCATTGAAGAGATCGGGGAGATCGTGACTGCTTTCGGCCAGGCTGCCCGCCGTGCGAAAGAAGCGGGCTACGACCTGGTAGAGATCCACGGGGCTCACGGCTACCTGATCCACCAGTTTCTGTCCGGCAACAGCAACAAGCGCTCTGACCGCTACGGCGGATCTCTGGCCAACAAAAACCGCTTCCTGCTGGAGATCATCGCGGAGATCAGGAGACAGGTCGGTCCTACATATCCCCTGGTCCTGCGTCTGTCCATCGTGGACGGCCTCGAGGGCGGCACCGACCGTGCGGAAAGTCTGGTCACTGCACAGATGGCGGAAGCCGCGGGCATAAACGCCATCTCCTGCTCCGCCGGCACCTATGGAACCACTGCCATCATTCCCCCCTCTGCCGCTTCGAGAGCTCTTTATGTCGACAATGCCGCATATATCAAGGAAGGGGTAAAGATTCCTGTCATGGGTACCGGACGAATCAACGACCCCTATGTCGCAGAGGCAGTCCTTTCTGCCGGAAAGGCGGACTTTGTCACCATGCTCCGGGCTTCCCTGGCCGACCCCGAGCTTCCCAACAAAATCCGGGACGGCCGGATTGATGAAATATCCTATTGCATCGGATGTCTGCAGGGATGTCTGGGGGCCAACCGCAGGGGCGAACCCTTCAGCTGTATGGTACGGCCTCTCACAGGCCGCGCCCATGCGATCGACCTGACGCCCGTTACAAAGCCCGAGAATATTCTTGTCATCGGAGGCGGAGTCGCCGGCTGTGAAGCAGCGATTTATGCTGCAATGCGCGGTCACAGGGTCTCCCTCTATGAAAAGGAAGACCGCCTTGGAGGCCGCTGGATCGGAGCCGGCACTACCCCCGGCAAGGCTGAATATGAATCCTTCTTATACTGGCAGCAGGTCATGATGGACAAATACCATGTCGAGATCCACACCGGGACAGCCCTGAGCGCAGAACAGGCAGCCGCCCTTCACCCCGACAGGGTCATCGTTGCCTGCGGAGCGGATGACTTCATACCTCCTGTCAAGGGATTCGATTCTCCTCACGCAGTCCTCGCCATGGACATCCTGACGGAAAAAGTGCCTGCGGGAACCAATATCGTCGTCATCGGCGGCGGTCTGGTCGGCGCCGAAACAGCGGATTATCTGGCTGCCTACGGAGGAAAAAAAGTCACAATTCTGGAGATGAAGCCCGCGATCGTTGCGGACGGCGAGCCCAACCCCAACTACTATCTCCTGCGCAGCCTCAGAGACCACAATGTCGACGTCCTGGTCAATGTCTCCGTTTCCGGGGTCACCGCAGATGCAGTCCATTTCACTCTGAACGGAGAGGAGAAATCCATTCCGGCAGACCAGGTGATCATCTGCGCAGGTATCCGCGCCAGCGGGAAAATGACAGAAGAACTCAAGGCTCTCGGGATCAACACTGTGACTGTCGGCGACGCCAGCCGCGGCAAAAACGGCCTAACCAATATTTATGAGGGCTTCAAAGCAGGCGTGGAAGTCTGAGGCGCCGCACATACGCAAATACTGTCGCATTCAAGTTTCTTCGCTGAAAAATGCTTTAAAAACAACAAAGTCATGCCCTGCCCGACAAAGTCATGCCCTGCCCGACGACAGGAGCATGACTTTTCTTTTTCAGAAGATTCCCTCCGGTATATTCACATTATTCCCGGCCAGTGTTTCTAATCATCGCCATGTCTGTTTGATACCGCCTCCGCCCAGACCGACCACCCCGTCCGCCAGTCCCTCTGGGGCTGGAGCGAAGTCTTCATCGACACCTTCTGAAACCGCTACCTGCCGGAAAAGGAAGCAGGCACGAATCCACCCTATGTCACCTTCGACTGCAAAAGCGACAAAGACGACCGATAATGAGTCAATGGGGACGTTTCAGTCTGACTCACTTTCATCCGGTCAGAAAACCATCTGCACAAGAAACATATAAATAACCGTCCCGCCGAGAATACTCACCAGCGAATTGCGCCTCCAGACCTGCAGAAAAACGACGCAGGCGCCGGCGAT
>ODAI012924988.1_pt1 | contig 19440 bp, 13 predicted proteins | sample 1539321 | NCBI WGS metagenome assembly ODAI01 (sample SAMN02144231, study PRJEB22623) | gut metagenome | biome: sheep rumen | host: Ovis aries | place: New Zealand
AGCCCTATTCTTGGGAGAATCAATCTGCAAAATGTCTGCATTTGAATCTAAAGGGAACGTTGTTCCAGCGTTCTTTTTCATACATGATATTGTTTTAAGTCCCTTCTTACACCTTCAGGGATTGGTATATACACAAATCAAAGCGCGGACTTTTGTTCGCTTCATTTGGATTTTGAGGTTCTGGACGGACCTTACATTTCAAACTCTACGCAAAAGCCCACGCCGGTTAGCGTGAGCGTTACGTAGCTTTACTTGAAATGTAATTGTCTTTGAAATTGTCCAGATTTCAAAATCCAAGTTGAGCTAATAACGCTTTAATTCAGTATGTAGTGCGCTCCGCTGAGCGCGGGGTTATCTTGTGCGGCGGGATGCCGCGAGGTTACGAGTTAAGTCTGGCATTATGCCTGCAACAAGTACTCGGGAGCGATATCCAACTTGCCGTTCAGCCAGCTTACGGTCCATCCGTCCAGTTCAAACTTGCTGAACGTGTTTTGGTCCTTCAGCGCAGCAAAAAGCGGATGGGACGCAATGTAATCCTTTGCGTCGAACACCTTTACCTTACCGTTCGAGAACGTCAGTTCCAAACGATACTCGCCCAAATACTTGGCGTTAGTTATCCAAACCAGTTCCATATCACTCAAGCGGTTTAATACTAATAATCTCTTCGCCTTTCTCCATGCGAAGCCAGTTTTGTTTGAGCTCTTCTTTGTTTTGATCGTACCACTCATACACCATGTTCACCACTCTGCGCGGCAGATTTCCGTTTAACTCGCCGGTGTTGATGTCCATAGTGGCGCGATAGTCGTTGTAACGAATGTGAAAATGCGGAGGGTTATGCTCCGAATTACACATCGTTATCACGATTCCATAAAAGCGACTTATCTCTGGCATAGTGTTTTATTTGTTTCTTCGCGCTGCAAAGTTAATACTTTTTTTTGAATTGACCAAATATTTCTGCATAAAAGAGCAGAAAATGATATAAAATATTACAAATTCACGAATTATCACTTCACAAATCGAGGTTGCCCTTGCAGGAGTCAGTTTTTTTTTGTACCTTTGCAGGCAAAAACAAACAAGGACATGAGAAAAACAGGAATACTGCTACTGACGCTACTATTCACGGCGTGCGCAGGACATAACGGCAACCACGCCGTGCAACAGTTATTGGATACCTACCCCGCCGCCACAGTGCAAGACGTGTACAAGACCTTTTTCCAAGACCATTTCGGTCCCGGGCATATGATAACGGACACGGCTTGGGTGAGAGCCTACTTGATGGAGGAACTTGCCATTGCGGCGGAGGATAGCGTAGTCAACCCCTATTACGAGTCAACGGGGGCAGAGGGACGGTACATGCGCGTCTATCTGCGGTGTGTAAACGAGGGGCTGCTAACAGAGGAGCAGTTGTTGGACGCTTTTCTTAGGAGCGCAGACAATCCCAACCCGACCGACAAGACATGGGAGCAGGAGTGGTCAGACATACTATCGTCTATCGGCAAGGAACGCCTAAGAACGCTTGACCCCGACTCGGTGATGGGACAACTGGCAGAAGCCGCCAAAACAAATCGTGCGGTGCGGCACAGCGAGGCTTACCGCCAGGCGTACCACCCGCACTATAGAGTAGTAAAAAAAGAAATCTTCGAGAACGAACTCTTCCCTGACGGCGTACCTCAACCGCGGTAACCGTTGGGGTTCTGACGCTGCCAGTTCCACGAGTCGCGGCACATCTCCTCAATACCGAAACGAGCCTCCCAACCCAATTCTGCCTTTGCCTTGGCGGGGTCGCAGTAGCAGGTGGCAATATCGCCTGCGCGTCGGGGTTTGATGCTATACGGCACGTCCACTCCATTCACCTTGACAAACGCTTTCACCACGTCCAGCACGCTGTAGCCGTGACCGGTACCGATATTGTAGATGCCTATACCACACTTGCGCTCAATGGCCTTCAGTGCGCATACATGAGCCGCAGCCAAGTCCACCACATGGATATAGTCGCGTACACCGGTGCCGTCGTGGGTATCATAGTCATTGCCGAACACACCCAACTCCTTGCGCTTGCCGACAGCTACTTGCGTGATATATGGCATGAGGTTGTTGGGAATACCATTGGGGTCCTCACCTATACGGCCGCTCTCGTGCGCACCGATGGGATTGAAATAGCGTAAGAGGACAACGTTCCATTCCTTGTCGGCTTTCTGTACGTCCATCAGCACTTCCTCCAGCATGCTCTTGGTCTGGCCGTAAGGGTTGGTGCAATGACCTTTCGGGCATGCTTCTGTGATGGGAATGATAGCCGGATCGCCATACACCGTTGCGCTGGAAGAGAAAATAATGTTCTTACAGCCATGTTTGCGCATTACGTCAATCAGGACGAAAGTGCCGTTCATGTTGTTCTCGTAGTACTCAAGCGGTTTTTCCACGCTCTCGCCCACCGCCTTCAGTCCGGCGAAATGGATACATGCGTCAAAACGATGTTCAGCAAACACTTTCTCCAGTCCGACTCTGTCGCGAATATCCACCTCATAGAAAGGAATAGAGTCCACGCCAATGATTTCTGCCACACGGCGAAGTGCCTCGGGGTTAGAATTACTGAGATTGTCCACCACTACTGCGGTGTGACCTGCTTTGTAAAGTTCAATCAGGGTGTGTGAGCCGATAAATCCGGCTCCACCTGTAACAAGTATTTTCATTCTGTATAGATTTTATTTGTTCTTATCTGCGTGTATTGGTTGTGCCCGATGAGCGGGAGGAACCGGTTGATGTACGGGAAGATGTCGAACTGTTCGTTGTGCTTGCCGTACGGGACGTGCCTGTCGAAGTGGAGGAAGCGCCACGGCGTGTAGTAGAAGACGATCCGTCGGTGTTCACTGTCCGGCTGGTGGTACGCGATGATCCGTTGGTGCTGACGCGCGAAGTTGTAGTCGTAGAGGCCGGGGTTACTGAGCGGGTATGGCTCGTGCCTTTCGAACTGCTCGTATTGCTCGATCCGCTTGTAGTTGTTGTGGTGCGGGACGTGCCCTGCGAGGTGGTGTTAGCAGAACGGGATGTGCTTGAACTATTCGAACCGTTTGAACCTCTTGAACTGCTTGAACTACTTGCTGTGGTAGCCGTGCGGGACGTGCCCTGCGAGGTCGAATTGGCAGAACGGGATGTGCTCGAACTATTCGAACCGTTTGAACCTCTTGAACTGCTTGAACTGCTTGCTGTGGTAGCCGTACGGGATGTACCTTGCGAAGTAGTATTAGCGGAACGGGAAGTCGTTGTCGTGGTGGTGTTGGCTGCTACGCGTTGCTGCAAGTCACGCGCATTCGTAATGCTTGCCGTGCGACTCTCACCCGAAGAACTGGCGGCAGCCGACACACGGCGTGAGAAAGACTGCTCGGGGTGGCGCGTCTCGTAGTCCACCCGGGTCAGACCTTGCGCACTGCGCGAATAGTCGGTATAATGAACACGCTCATCGTACTCACAGTGGTTGCAGTACTTGTTATTCACAAGGAAAGTCGTCACATACGCCTGATAGTGACTCAGGTAAACAGGAGCGGGACGATGGTAATAGTGGGGATAGTAGTCCCAATAATACGGCGAACGCCAAGGGTTGTAATTATATGCCCTCCAGCGGGTATAGATGGGCGGAGTGCGTACAAAAACGGGACGCACATAGTAGTTAGGACCATACACATACGGCGAACCGATAATCTGCACATACGGCGTCTGGTAGTTCATCTCTGCGGTCAGAGTTGCTACGTCCTGGAAAATATTCTGCGCCAAGACCGCCTGAATAACAATCACATGGTTGTATCCATTGACCGCCTCTACCACACGCAGATAGTCTACATACCCGTCACGGTTCAGGTCCAACGAAGACAGCATATACGTGGACGAGTTGAGCAACATCTCGAACTCTTCCAGCGAGTTGGACTCGGCAAACGCAGCCCCCACGGCACGGAGGTCAAGGAAGAAACTGACATCTTCGCCCAGCGGAGTGACTTTTACCACAGTAGTAGTGGTTTTTGTTGGCGACGACTTGACAACCGTTGTTGTGGTGACCGGGTGTTGCACATACGTACTGCCATAAACGACCCTCGTCGCCGGCTGTTGATACACCACGGTGCCCGGTTCGGGGGCCACTGCCGTGGTAATAATACGTGTCATACAACTGCTCATGCCCAGTGCAACTGTCGCACAAAGGAGAAAAAGTTTAGAATATTTCATATACTTCTGTATTTTTGACATGTTTATTCCAATATTGACTGTGCCCATCTGGGCAGTTTGTCCACATGCTGTTCGGTCAGTTTGCCGCTATGGAAAGTCATGAGCAGTTGCGGAGCGGAGTTGTGCAGCGAGTTGTCATATATATAACTCACATCCGCCACACGCACCAACGCGCGGCTGTTCAGCAATGACTCCATATAGCGTGATATAATAGTTTTCAGCGGAATACTGTGTCCGCCCTTCATTACGCGTATCGCCACCCTGCTCGCCTGAACCGTAGGAGAGTACGTACTGATATAAATATAAATGACGTGGTAGCCCGCCGCCTTTGCACGTTTGATATAATCCAGTTTGTTCAATCCGCTGACGGTTTCGAAGGCGATGGATTTCATCTCGCGCAGACACGCCTCACGCTCCTCCTCGCAATAAATGGCAGACTTACGGATGGCACTCTCATCGTTCCATCCGCCATACAGGTTCTGCGCGATAAAATCTTGGTTCTGATACACCATGCCTTTCAGCCAACCATGCTTGGCAAGGTGCGTCATAATGGTCGTCTTGCCCGAACCGTTCGGACCTGCCATAATAAGCAGCGTAGGACGGTTCTCCAACTCCTGACGCTCCACATCCATCTTCATGATGTGGGTGGTCTCAATGTTGATAAAATAGTTCTCCAGGACCTCACTATTGGTCTTTTCCGCCTCCTCGGCACACTCGTCCAGCGCCTCACCAAACAGGTTCATCGGCAGTTCTTTCGCTCCGTTCAAACGGAAGGAGTTGATGTCATTGGTCTCTTCGGTCTTCATGGTTCCCATGGTGTTATTTGGTTCAATAACGGATGTTGCGTGTCTTTCGGACTCAAGACAGCCTTCTCTACCGGCAACCTCCAGTCTATACCCAACGAGGGGTCGGCTATACTGATTCCCGCATCCGACTCCGGGTGATAGAATTCATCGCACTTGTACTGAAAGACAGCCGTTTCACTCAACACAGCAAAGCCGTGCGCGAAACCTTTGTCTATGAAGAACTGCATATGGTTATCCTCCGACAACTCCACCGCCACATGTTTGCCGAAAGTAGGCGAACCTTTACGTATGTCCACCGCCACGTCCAATACTTTGCCGCGCACGCAACGCACCAGTTTAGCCTGCGTGAACGGCGCACGCTGGTAGTGCAGACCCCGCATCACACCGTACGATGACATTCTTTCGTTGTCCTGCACAAACACGATTTTACGCCCGATAAGCGGAGCCATCTTCGCGTCAAACTCGCGCTGCGAGAAACTCTCGAAGAAATAGCCCCTCGCATCGTTGAACACGCGCGGTTCTATCACATACAGTCCTTGTATCTCTGTTTCAATAATATTCATATCCACTCATTAGTCTAATTTCAGCACGGCGAGGAACGCTTTTTGCGGTACCTCCACATTGCCGATTTGTTTCATACGCTTCTTGCCCCGTTTCTGCTTCTCAAGCAACTTGCGCTTGCGGCTCACATCGCCACCGTAACATTTCGCCAACACATCCTTACGCACCTGTTTCACCGTCTCGCGTGCGATAATCTTGGCTCCGATGGCAGCCTGAATGGCAATGTCAAACTGCTGGCGAGGCAGCAACTCTTTCAGCTTCTCGCACATGCGCCGGCCAAAATCCACGGCGTTTGACCGGTGGGTCAGCGTACTCAACGCGTCCACCTGCTCCCCGTTAAGCAGAATATCCAATTTCACCAAGTCCGACTCGCGGAAACCCGACTGATGGTAGTCAAACGATGCGTACCCCTTCGAGATGGACTTCAGTTTGTCGTAGAAATCAATTACTATCTCACCCAACGGCAGGTCGAAGTATATTTCCACACGGTTGCCGGATATATATTCCTGCTTCACCAATTCACCTCGTTTATCCAGACATAAGGTCATAATAGGACCGATATACGTGGTCGTGGTGATGATACTGGCACGGATATAGGGTTCCTCTATATGCTCTATGGACACCGGGTCCGGCATGCCCGCAGGATTGTGCACCTCATGCATCACGCCGTCCTTGGTAAACACACGGTAACTCACGTTCGGCACCGTGGTGATCACGTCCATATTGAACTCTCGGTCCAGACGCTCCTGCACTATCTCCATATGCAGCAGTCCCAAGAAGCCGCAACGGAAACCGAACCCCAGTGCCACCGAACTCTCCGGTGTGAATGTCAGCGATGCATCGTTCAGTTGCAGTTTCTCCAATGACGCACGCAGGTTCTCAAAATCCTCGGTCTCTATCGGATACACTCCCGCAAACACCATAGGTTTCACTTCCTCAAAGCCCTCAATGGCTTTCTCGCACGGGCGCGACACATGGGTAATAGTGTCACCCACCTTCACCTCCGTACTTGTCTTGATGCCCGAGATAATATATCCCACATTGCCCGCACCCAACTCACGCATGGGCTGCATGTCCATTTTCAGCACGCCTATCTCGTCTGCATCGTACTCTTTCCCCGTATTGAAGAACTTCACCATGTCTCCTTGGCGCATGGTCCCGTTCACTACCTTGAAGTAGGCTATGATGCCGCGGAACGAGTTGAACACCGAGTCGAAAATCAGTGCCTGCAATGGCGCATTGGGGTCTCCCTGCGGAGCGGGGACACGTTCCACTATAGCGTCCAGCACTTCCTCTACACCCATGCCCGTCTTCGCGGATACACGCAGTATTTCCTCGCGTTTGCAACCCAGCAACTCCACGATCTCGTCTTCCACCATGTCCGGCATGGCACTCTCCATGTCGCACTTGTTCATGACAGGAATAATCTCCAAGTCATGCTCCAAGGCCATATACAGGTTACTGATTGTCTGTGCCTGCACGCCCTGACTCGCATCCACCACCAGCAACGCGCCTTCACACGCCGCTATACTCCTGCTCACTTCGTACGAGAAATCCACGTGACCCGGAGTGTCTATCAAGTTCAGCGTATAACCCTTCCAATCCATCTGGATGGCATGACTCTTTATCGTTATGCCGCGCTCTTTCTCCAAATCCATGTCGTCCAACACCTGATTCTCCATCTCACGAGGATCAACCGTATGCGTCATCTCAAGCATACGGTCCGCCAACGTGGACTTGCCATGGTCTATATGTGCTATGATGCAAAAATTGCGTATCTTGTCCATTTACTCACACTTTTACCGCGCAAAGTTACTGCTTTTTTCTGAATTATGCAAGCAAAACACACTTTTTTTACAAAAAAAGTCACAAAAATTTGGCTATTTCCAAAAAAAGCAGTACCTTTGCATCCGATTTCGCAACATTTTGCGCAAATCAATGTTTATATAGACAATTATTCATTTTATTATTTTAAGTTATGAAAAAGTACTTTTTAATTCTCTCTGCTGCGGTACTCGCCTTCGCGTTCACCGCTTGCGACAAGAACAAACCGGGAACCAAGGACGTTACCTTCAACATCGAGGTGTCTGACATCACCCAAAACTCTGCTAAAGTCAAGGTTACCCCCTCCAACAATGACGTTCTCTATTACTTCGACCTCGTTAAGGCGAACTACTTTGCTGAGTATGCTTCGGATGCTGAGTTCGTGAAAGATTATTTCTACAATTACTGGGATGAAATGATTGAGTACTACAATAAGAATGGCTATACCATGTCTTATGACTCAATTGAATTCTCCAAAGGCGTAGATTCCTATGCTTTCTCTCAATTGCAACCGGACACTGTTTACTACGCAATTGCTTTCCAAGTTGACACCACTAAAAAAGAACTTATTGGCTCACTTGCTAAAACTAACTTCAACACACTTCAAGTTCAGAAAGTCGACCTTTCGTTCTCTGTTAGTTTCAATGATACCGCTGTATTCTTCACGCCATCTATTGATAACGCATTATACTTTGCTACATTAATGGATAAAGACACCCTCAACACCTACTACAAATCTGTTGATGCTTTTTGGGCTGAATATATTGACTACGTTGACTATCAAATCAGCATGTATGCTCAATATGGCTATAATTTGACTTACGACGATTTAGCTATGGACGGGGATATTTACATTCATCTGGATAGCATTGCACCGGCAACAACTTATACATTTATCGCACAAGGTGTTAAGGATGGTGTATTCAACTCTGACATCATCTCTACTGACTTCACCACTCCGGCTGCAAGAGCCACTGTGGCTGCTAAGGCTCCCCTCTTGAAAAAACGCGGCGCCATGGCTGTCGAAGAGCGCAAGGCTAAAGCCACTCGCATCTCCGCAAAAGCCCTTAATTTCATCCGCAAGTAAAGATCGTTTCTTTACAGGAATAAAGTTTGATTCTATTCTTTTCACTCTTGTAAAGACTCATTTATTCCCCAAAAAGGCACGCAGCAATGTGTGCCTTTTTTCTTGCCTCACACCCCCTCCTGACATCTTCTTCCCACCTTCTTCCGGCGTATAGGTCATTTTGCAGGCTGGAAGAAAAGTTGTCTAGATGGTATGGATGTCCAGCCATGTCTCCTATGCGGCGGGGAAGCCGCATAGGAGGCATGCGTCACCTCACAAACGGTTGGAGAAGAAACTGCTTATAAAGCGTACACGGTTTTGGATAGTCATACCGCTGTGATTATTGAGGTTCTTCTTTAACTCCGTGAATGTTCCCTCGATTTTGTTATTCGTATTTGGCATGCCGGCGCATTCCGTTAATTGATAAGTAAACAAATATGGCAAGTAATAATCCAAACTAAACATCGCACCCCTTAAGTCCGGCTGACGCCAAACGCATTCTACGCTGCGCAATAATCGCTTGACAGAGGAGGGGCTGACTTTGTATCGCAATGACAATTCTTTGATGGTTTGTTTGCCATTCAGATAAGCCTCCCACCATTCCTCTTTCGTAATGGCGCGACAAGCACGAAATTGATGACCACAATCCTTGCACCTGTACAATTGTACGCCGTTTCGTTGACCATTTCTCTTTGTTTGCGTTGAACCACAAACCGGACACTTTTTCTTGTTCATATGCAGCATTTTTAGGATGTTTCAATGCTGCACAGGTACAATATTTACTGGGATTGCGCAAGTTTTCAGCCTGCAATTTGACCTATAGACACATTTTTAACGTCGATTTTAACGTTGAAACGTTTCAATTGCATCTCAGCCATTGGATATCAAGCGATGAAGGCATTCCCAAACCTGCAAAATGACCTATAGACCCTTCTTCCCACCTTCCCACCTTCTCTCCATCTTCATACCATCATCTTTCCATCTTCCCTCCATCATCTTACCTCCTTCTTCCCATCTACTTACCACCTTCTTTCCACCATCTACTTACCACCTTCTTTCCACCATCTTACCTCCTTCTTTCCACCTTCATACCACCTTCTTCCCATCATCTTACCTCCTTCTTTCCTTCTTCTTTCCATCTTCCCTCCATCATCATACCACCTTCTCTCCATCTTCATTCCTCCTTCTTTCCTTCTTCTCTTCATCTTCATACCATCATCTTTCCACCTTCTTCCCATCTACTTACCTCTTTCTTTCCATCATCTTACCTCCTTCTTTCCACCTTCATACCTCCTTCTTTCCATCTTTCCTCCATCATCTTACCACCTTCTCTCCATCTTCATACCTCATTCTCACCACCTTCATACCACCTTCTTTCCACCTTCATACCACCTTCATACCACCTTGCTTTCACAAGTTAGTGATTTGTAGGTGATTCTAAGACAATTCGTAGGTGATTCGTAGGTGATTCGTAGGTGATTCGTAGGTAATTCGTAGGTGGTTCGTATGTAATTCATAGATAATCAATAGGTAATTCATTGGTAATTCACATTCTCACTCCCAATCTCCACCCCATCATCACCCCTTGATCACCTTGTCATCTCCACGGCATCTGTCAATAAACGCAGCGTCGTCAACGCTGCCACCCTAACGTATTATCATCCCACACACAACAAAAAAGGAGAGCACTTTTGTACTCTCCTTCATGTAGCGGGACCCGGGATTGAACCGGGGACCTCATGATTATGAATCATGCGCTCTAACCAGCTGAGCTATCCCGCCAAGTCTCTGACGACTTTTCTCTCGGACTTTCATTGCCTGTTTCCGAAAGCGGCTGCAAAGGTACTGCTTTTTTTTGACATGACCAAGAAAAAACGCAAAAAAATGCACTTTCACCCCCAAAAAAGACCTCATGCACCCCATAAACCGACCATTTACGCCTTTTCAACCGTACTTTTCACACCCTTCACAACTCTCCCTTCCCCTACTCTTCGCTCTTATCTTCGCTTCTGATTATCGCTGCACAGGAAACCCTCCTACACTCCTAATACATACGTCTGCACTAGCCCGCAGGGCGCTATACCCCTAAATAATTCTCCACGGCTCTGCCGATCGTCCGAGCCTGCGAGGAAAGAATTGTCAATCCTCCACGGCTCTGCCAATCGTTTGAGGCTCTGCTGAAATAAGCACGCGAAGCGATCGTCCGCACGCGAAGCGATCGTACCCCTTGTGGGTAAAGAAGCGTAGCGCAGGAAAGAATTGTCAATTAATCTGCACTCCTCATTTCCCCCCTCACGGCCTTAATTGAAAGATCACCTCCCTCTCTTCTCCCCGCACTCCGTACTTCGTAAAATGCTTCGCATCGTATTCTAATCGGTCATAAACAAATCCCGAGCGGTACACCTCGTCTCGCAACGCATAAACGGCTATCTTCCCATCCTGACGTTCTACATAAGCGTAATTGTGCACTAAACGTATAGAACGAAAATCACACGGCAGCAAATGAAACCTGTTATACGCCTTTATTCCGCAACCTCTCGAACCATACTCCACCTGAAAATCCGACTCCGCCTCCGGCGATGACAAGTACTCCCAAAACAACGACACAGGTATTTCTCTCACATCAAAACCACGCAACTCCTGCTTTTTATCCATTACCAACCACGAGCACAGTTTGCGTTTTGGCGACTCTGGCGGTACACGCTGCAGTTTGGTTCGATTGTAGAAGATCGTACGCACCCGCTCACGATTGCAATTCATCGTGTTCAGAAACAGCAATGAAGGAAAACGCTCCGACAAATAAAGGGCAATCCCGTAAGTTATACACAGGTTCCGACACAAACCGCCACGCAAGTGATAGTGGTTTTGCGCCAACAGACGATGATAGCGCGAGGGCGACACCAGTCGTATCCTCAGTTGCGGAGTCACGTAGTAGTGTCTTTTCGGAACCAAAGTGTAGGCTTTTCGCGCACGCACCCACGGAGCGTCCTGACGCAGATAATCATTCACCTGCTTGGCATTACTCCCGTCATAATAAATAACACGCACGCAACTCCCGTCCTCTATCCGGCACAGCGAAAAACAACGCGTAAACCATATATTAAACTGCAAAGCATGCCGCAACGTCCTCAAACCATAACCCCATCCCCGCACCGCTTCACAACTCTCTCTTTCCCTCGACTCCGCACCGTCTTGTCTTTCACCGTCATACTGCACTGCCCCTATACACACTCCCCCTGTCCTCTGCATTCCCGTCTTCTTCACCTCTCCTGTTCTCTGCACTCCTGCCTTCATTACATCCCCTGTCCTCTGCACTCCAGCCTTCATCACTCCCCTCCTGTTCCATGGCAGCAACGCCGGCTCCTCCCATTCCGGTGTCTTCAGAAACTCACAACGCACACTCTCCGGTATCTCTACACTACGCATCGCCAAGTCGGGACACACCAACTCAAACAACTCTTCCGCTATATTCTGCAGCCTCATACCGTCCCAATGCTGCATCGGACCCCGCTGCCATTGCAGGCGGTTACGGTATTTGCGGCTGAATAATGCACGATGAAAACTCAACTGAACTCCCCTCAATCTGAAATATACTACGTCCTCCGCTCTGTCATAATACACCGCCACTCCCCCAAAATCCCCCTCGTTTTCCGTTATATGCCGGAAAAGCAACCCAACGTAGCCCTTTATAAAACCATAACTCACCACCTCCACACCCTCAGGCAACTTCACATACGCATTCAGCAGATTCAGGCATATTAACATGCGCAGGGCATCTTCCTCGTCTCCAGGAGGGTGAAACGAGTGTACAAACAAACATGCCAATAGGGCATGATCGCGTTTTAAAGGAATGCGCTCTGCTGTCTCGTCCGCATAAATTTCACGTACTCTTTTCCCTAAGCTTGCCTCTCTAATCCCCGAAACATTCTCTATCTTCGCGTCTCGAACCACCGTAGCATTCTCTGTCTTTACTTCTTGAAGCGTTGCCTCATCTTCAATCTTCGTGTCTTGAAGCGTTGCCGTATCAGTTATCACGTCAGTACAAATTGTCCGCAAAGGTACTGCTTTTTTTTGACATAAGCAAGTCCCTCCTTATCTTTTCTCCTTTTTCACTTCTCCCCACTCCCTCCCACCTTACCTTATGTCGAATTAACGAAATATCAGAATTTCGATATCTCGCAATAAATGATTAAAACACCTAAATCCAAACAGGGGCACCCCGTCTTGGAGTGCCCCTGTTTGGATTGTTCGGATTATTCGTTGTCTGCCTCGTGAGAAGACTTGATTTCTTCTAACTCTTGCTTGTTGTGAACGGTTATCTTCTGGAACTCACGCAAGCCCGTTCCGGCTGGAATGAGGTTACCAAATATAACGTTCTCCTTCATTCCTTCAAGGTAGTCGACGCGACCCACAATGGCCGCCTCGTTAAGTACCTTGGTCGTTTCCTGGAAGGAAGCAGCAGAGATAAACGACTTCGTACCGAGAGCCGCACGTGTGATACCTTGCAGCACCTGACTCGAAGTGGCGCAGCGGGCATCCACTGCCTGCACTTGCTTGCGATCCTTACGCTTCAGCAGCGAGTTTTCATCGTGCAAGCGGCGCGCAGACACAATCTGACCCGCTTTCAGCGTATCACTGTCCCCTGCGTCCATAATCTTCTTCTTGCCCCATATACGGTCGTTCTCCTCAAGGAAGTCCAGTTTGTCCACCATCTGACCCTCCAAGAAGCGGGTGTCTCCCGCGTCAAGGATAAGTACCTTACGCATCATCTGACGAACGATAATCTCGAAGTGCTTGTCATTGATCTTCACACCTTGCAGACGGTAAACTGCCTGTACCTCATTGACGATGTACTCTTGCACGGCGGTGGGACCCTTGATGGCAAGGATGTCATCCGGAGTAATCGCACCATCCGACAGCGGAGTTCCTGCATGCACGAAGTCACCCTCTTGAACCAAGATCTGCTTCGACAGCGGGATAAGGTAGTTCTTGCTGTCACCCAACTTGTCGTTTGTCAGTACCAACTCGTGGTTACCGCGCTTAATCTTACCGAAGGTTACCACACCATCAATCTCTGCCACAACAGCCTGGTTCGACGGGTTGCGAGCCTCCAACAATTCGGTAACTCGAGGCAGACCACCGGTGATATCCGACGCATTGCCAAAGGTACGTGGAATCTTGATAAGCAGGTCGCCCGGCTTCACTTTCTGACCATCAGACAGCACCAAGTGAGCGCCTACCGGCAAGTTGTACGTACGCAGCACATCACCATTCTTATCCACAATAAGAGCAGACGGAATCTTCGTCTTGTCTTTCGACTCAACAATAAGCGTATCTTTCAGACCGGTCATGTCGTCAATCTCGGTCTTACAAGTAAGGCCTTCGATAACGTTCTCCAGTTTAATCTTACCTTTATGCTCGATAACGATGGTGGCATTGAATGGATCCCACTCGCACACCTTCGTGTCCTTATCATACACTTTGCCCGACTCAACGAACAGCTTCGAAGCGTAGGGAATATTGAACGTAGAGAGCACCACACCTGTACGCTCGTCAATAACACGAAGTTCGGTCTGACGGCTTACAACGATAGTGTCCTTTCCGCCTTCTTCATTCTCTGCCTCTATGGTACGAAGGTCCTCCAACTCGACACGCCCGCCTTGACGCAAGGTGTAAGAGTTCTCGGTGGCAGCATTACCAGCAACACCACCGGAGTGGAACGTACGAAGGGTCAACTGAGTACCCGGCTCACCGATAGCCTGTGCGGCAACAACGCCCACTGCCTCGCCTTTCTGTACCAGTCTGCGCGTGGCAAGGTTACGACCATAGCACTTGGCGCACACACCATGCTTGGCTTCGCAGGTCAATACGGAACGAATCTCCACCGACTCGATGTTTGCAGCGATAATAGCCTCCGCCTGTGCCTCACGAATCTCCTCACCTGCAGGAATAATCAACTCACCCGTCTCAGGATTATAGACGTCGTGCACACTTACACGGCCAAGGATACGATCGTACAGCGTCTCGTCAATAGTATCACCGTGCTTGATTTCTGTTGCAGTCAAACCACGCAGTGTGCCGCAGTCTTCCTCGGTGATAATCACATCGTGGCTTACATCCACCAAACGACGTGTCAGATAACCGGCATCGGCTGTCTTCAGCGCTGTATCGGTCAAACCCTTACGCGCACCGTGCGTGCCGATAAAGTACTCCAGCACAGACATTCCTTCCTTAAAGTTGGAAAGAATCGGGTTCTCAATGTATGCGTGACCATCGGTAGTACCGGCTTTCTGAGGCTTAGCCATCAGACCACGGATACCGGACAACTGCTTAATCTGTCCTTCCGAACCACGGGCGCCGGAATCCATCATCATATACACGGCGTTGAAGCCTTGGTCCGCCTCTTTCATCTGCTTCATAAGAACAGACGTCAGTTCGGTATCCACTTTGCCCCATACACCTACCACTTGGTTGTAGCGGTCATTGTCAGAGATCTCACCCATATTGTACATCTCGGTGATATTCTCCACCTCGGCGTTACCTTGGGCAATCATCTCCTCTTTCTCTGCTGGGATGATGATATCGTTGAGGGCGAAAGACAAACCGCCCTTGAATGCCATCGTATAGCCAAGGTCCTTGATGTCGTCCAGGAAGATAGCCGTACGGGCTACACCGCAGGCCTTGATTACCTTACCGATAACTTCACGCAGCGCACCTTTCTTGAGGACGGTATTGACATAACCTACCTCATTGGGGATGTACTCGTTCACCATCAGACGACCAGGGGTGGTCTCGACCAACTGCCCGTTCATGCGCACTTTGATCTTGGCATGGATATCCACTTTGCCTTCAGAAAGTGCAATGTTCGCCTCTTCGGGAGAATAGAACACCAGACCTTCACCCTTGGCACCCGGACGCTCTTTGGTAATATAGTACAAACCAAGCACCATATCCTGCGAAGGAACGGTGATAGGCTCACCATTCGCAGGGTTCAGGATGTTATGCGAACCGAGCATGAGGATTTGTGCCTCCAGAATAGCCTCGTTGCTAAGCGGAAGGTGCACTGCCATCTGGTCACCGTCAAAGTCGGCGTTGAAGGCGGTACATGCCAGCGGGTGCAACTGGATAGCCTTACCCTCTATCATGCGCGGCTGGAACGCCTGAACACCCAAACGGTGCAAAGTCGGGGCACGGTTCAACAGAACAGGGTGTCCGACCATCACGCCCTCAAGAATCTCCCACACAATTGGGTCCTTGCGGTCGATAATCTTCTTGGCAGACTTAACCGTCTTAACGATACCGCGCTCGATAAGTTTGCGGATAATGAACGGCTTGTACAGTTCGGCAGCCATGTCCTTAGGCAGACCGCACTCGTGCATCTTCAACTCAGGACCTACCACAATAACGGAACGGGCGGAGTAGTCCACACGTTTACCTAACAGGTTCTGACGGAAGCGGCCTTGTTTGCCTTTCAGCGAGTCTGACAGTGATTTCAGCGCACGGTTGGCGTCACTACGTACGGCTGTGGTCTTCTTCGAGTTGTCGAATAGTGAGTCCACTGCCTCTTGAAGCATACGCTTCTCGTTGCGGAGAATGACATCTGGAGCCTTAATCTCCATGAGTCGCTTCAGACGGTTGTTTCGGATGATAACACGGCGATAAAGGTCGTTGAGGTCGGACGTGGCGAAACGACCACCATCCAACGGTACAAGCGGACGCAACTCCGGCGGGGTGACAGGGATAACCTTCAGCACCATCCATTCGGGCTTGTTGCGGTCCTTGGAGGCGCGGAACGCCTCTACCACCTGCAGACGCTTCAGCGCCTCTGCCTTACGCTGTGCAGAGGTGTCGGTGTCTGCCTTATGACGCAGTTCGGCTGCAAGCGAATCCAAGTCAAGAGCTGCCAACATGTCGTAGATGGCCTCGGCACCCATCTTGCAGATGAACTTCTGCGGGTCGTCATCTTCCAAATACTGATTATCCTCAGGAAGACGTTCCATCAGTTCCTGGTACTGCGCCTCGTCCAAAAGAACGTGGTCCTCTACAATGTCTCTATCCGTATCCTTGCCAAACTCTTGTCCCTCAAGAATACCGGCACGGATAACTATATATTTCTCATAATAGATAACCGATTCCAAACGCTTGGTAGGAATGCCTAACAAGTAAGCCATCTTGGAAGGCAGTGAACGAAGGTACCAGATGTGAGAAATAGGCACTACCAGTTTGATGTGACCCATACGCTCACGACGTACTTTCTTTTCTGTAACCTCCACGCCGCAACGTTCGCAGACTATTCCTTTATACTTGATGCGCTTGTACTTACCGCAATGGCACTCATAGTCCTTGGTAGGACCAAAGATGCGCTCGCAGAAAAGACCGTCGCGTTCAGGCTTATAGGTGCGGTAGTTAATCGTTTCCGGCTTCAACACCTCGCCGCTGGACTGACGTAGAATCTCGTCAGGCGATGCAAGGCCGATAGAAACACGAGTGAAGCCGTTCTTTTTATTTTCTTGTTTAAAAGCCATTTTTCAGTCATTTAATGATTAACGAAAACCGATTATTCCATCTTGATAGAAAGAGCCAAACCTTGCAGTTCGTGCAAGAGCACATTGAACGACTCGGGAAGACCCGGAGTGGGGAAACTTTCTCCCTTCACTATTGCCTCATAGGTGCGGGCACGACCTGTAACGTCATCGGACTTGACTGTCAGAATCTCTTGCAGCACATGGGCGGCACCAAAGGCCTCCAGTGCCCAAACCTCCATCTCACCGAAACGCTGACCGCCGAACTGAGCTTTACCACCAAGCGGCTGTTGCGTGATAAGACTGTACGGACCGATAGAACGGGCGTGCATCTTGTCGTCCACCATGTGACCAAGTTTCATGAAGTAAGTAACACCTACCGTTGCAGGTTGGTCGAAACGCTCTCCCGTACCACCATCGTAAAGGTAGGTCTTTCCCGAACGAGGCAGTCCGGCTTTGTCTGTCCACTCGTCCAAGTCCTCCATGGTACAACCATCAAAGATAGGAGTGGCAAACGAAACGCCCAACTCTTTGCCTGCCCAACCGAGCACCGCCTCGAAAATCTGACCAATGTTCATTCGGGAAGGTACGCCCAGCGGGTTCAGTACTATATCTACAGGAGTACCATCCTCCAGGAACGGCATGTCTTCTACGCGCACAATCTTGGAAACAATACCCTTGTTACCATGGCGACCTGCCATCTTGTCACCCACACGAATCTTACGACGTTTGGCGATATACACTTTAGCCATCTGAATGATACCGTTAGGCAACTCGTCGCCAATCATCAGGTTGAAACGGTTGCGCTTCAGCTTGGCATCCAGTTCCTTGCACTTGACGAGGAAATTCATGATGCAACGACGAATCAGGTCATTGCGTTTCTCGTCAGTCGTCCAATGATTGAGCAGAACGGTAGTGTAGTCTATCTGGTCAAGCTTTTCCGCCGTAAACTTCTGACCGCGGGCAACATACTCGGTACCCATATAGTCCTTCACACCTGCTGAGGTCTTGTCCTCCAGCAAATGCATCAGTTTCTCAATAAGCAATGCCCTCAATTCGCGCATCTCTTCTTGGAACTGCTCGTCCAGTTCTTGCAACTGACGCTTCTCTTCCATCTTTGCCTTGCGGTCTTTGATAGCACGGGCGTACAGTTTCTTGTCCACAACCACACCGTCTAACGAGGGAGTGGCTTTCAGCGATGCATCCTTAACGTCACCCGCCTTGTCGCCGAAGATGGCCTTCAGCAATTTCTCTTCAGGTGAGGGGTCGCTTTCGCCCTTGGGAGTAATCTTACCGATAAGGATATCACCCGGCTCTACATGGGCACCAATACGGATAATACCCTGCTCGTCAAGGTTCTTGGTGGCATCCTCACTTACGTTCGGGATGTCGGAGGTAAACTCCTCCATACCACGCTTGGTCTCACGCACCTCAAGCAACTGCTCTACTACGTGTACGGATGTAAACATATCCTCACGTACGATACGCTCGCTCAGTACGATTGCATCCTCATAGTTGTAACCCTTCCAAGGAATATATGCCACCTTCAGGTTCTTACCAAGTGCCAACTCTCCATTCTGGGTAGCATAACCTTCGGTAAGAATTTGTCCTTTCTCCACGCGGTCGCCCTTGCGGACAAGCGGATGGAGGTCAATGGTGGTATTCTGGTTGGTTTTTTGGAACTTGGGCAGACGGTAGTCCTTCGTAGCCGAATCGAAACTGATAAACTCTTCATCTTCGGTGCGGTCATACTGAATACGGATAACATCTGCATCCACGTAGATTACTTCGCCTTCACCCTCCGCCTTGATTTGCGTACGGGAATCGTCCACCAATTTGTCCTCAATACCGGTTCCTACAATAGGTGCTTCCGGACGCAACAGAGGCACAGCCTGGCGCATCATGTTCGATCCCATGAGGGCACGGTGTGCATCGTCGTGCTCCAGGAACGGAATCAGTGCAGCAGCAATAGAAGCAATCTGCGAAGGAGCCACGTCCATCAGACTCACCTCTGTAGGTGCCACTACCGGGAAGTCAGCTTGATAACGTGCTTTAACACGGGTACGGATGAACTTACCGTCCGGATCAAGCGGAGCGTTACCTTGTGCTACAATATGCGATTCCTCGTCTTCCGCCGTAAGATAAACGATGCCCTTGTCGCTCAGGTCAACCTGACCTTCAGCCGCCTTACGGTAAGGAGTCTCAATAAAACCGAGGTCATTTATCTTCGCGTAAATACAGAGCGAAGAAATCAGACCGATATTCGGACCTTCCGGTGTCTCAATCGGGCAGAGACGGCCATAGTGGGTATAGTGTACGTCACGCACCTCGAAACCTGCACGCTCACGGCTCAGACCACCGGGGCCAAGAGCAGACATACGACGCTTGTGCGTAATCTCTGCCAACGGGTTTTGCTGGTCCATGAACTGCGAGAGAGCATTCGTTCCGA
>ODAI012514859.1_pt1 | contig 19439 bp, 13 predicted proteins | sample 1539321 | NCBI WGS metagenome assembly ODAI01 (sample SAMN02144231, study PRJEB22623) | gut metagenome | biome: sheep rumen | host: Ovis aries | place: New Zealand
ACCACCGCCTCGCAGAACCCCCATACTAAGCGCCCAAGGGGAGCGCAGTGGGGGGATAGCGAACCCCCTACTACTCAGCGTTTCAAAGACACGCCACATTGAAAAATACGAGCAAGAATCAGTCATACTTTGTACTAGAGCGAAAAAGTTTAAAAACACGAATTGCCATGTATTTACCATCAATTAATTCATGGATAATTCACAGCAATTCGTGTACCCGTTCAGCGCACGGTCAGTTTCTGCGTGGCGGTGGCGGTGGGGGTGGAGACGGTGACGTGGTAGAGGCCTGGGGCCAAGGTGCGGGTGCTGAGGGTAGTCTGGGGGGTGGCTATGCGTCTGCGCAGCACCTGGCGGCCTGCGGCATCGTGCAGCAGCAGGGTGGCGGGCAGTGCGTCCTCGGGCAGCAGCAGGGTGACGCTTCCGTGGGCGGGGTTGGGCGAGAGGGTGAAGGGCAGCGGCGAGAGGGGCTGGGGCAGCGCGACGTGGGAGGTGTCGTGGCGCGAGGTGTCGGGCATAGAGCTGCCCGTGTAGAAGTACTGAGGTGCGCTCCAGGGAGCATGGAGGATAGTGTCGTGGATGGGGCATACGTGGCGGCAGACGGCACGGCAGCGGGCCTGATAGTAGATGTCGGGGCTGAGGGTGCGGTCGGTCAGGACACAGATGTTGGAAGAGTCGATGGTGACGGTGGGCAGGGTGTCAGGGTCGGCATCATAGGGGCCGTAGCAAACCTCATATTGATGCACGCTGTCCGGCGCGGTCCACATGAAGGTGGGATAGTCGGCCTGGATGCCCAGATAGGTGAAGTCCTCCACCTCGGGGCAGGAATAGCTGTCGGTGTCCGGCGGGTTGAAGAGCAGGATGAAGGGAACCTCCCAACTTATTCCTATATTATAGGGCTGGACGTAACTAAAATCATTTGAATCTATTTGAATGAAATGATCCATGGGTGTTATAACCGTATCACAAACATGCCCACTTAATGCGCTTAAAGATAGGTACGTGTCATAGATGCCTTTTGCTGCCACACCGAAATAGAATGAGTCGGTCACGGTTAAAGCACTGTCGAAATAGAGATAGAATACTTTTGAACAGACCCACTGTTCATTGGCTATGTCGCAAGTGGGATAATAGGGTACTTTGACATAAGCATCGGCAGTACGTATGTGTAGTTGGCTGGAATGGATTACCCTCCCGTAGTCTGATAGGTAAGCACCATTAGTATCTTTCTTTATGATGATGGGCCTAAGGCTCATATCGCCCAAGTGGAATCCTATTTCTGGTGGCATATTATCTGGTCTATGCATTACAGGAATTCCTATTCCATAAATTGGAGGCATCTGACTGTGGAAATGTTTCTTTACTAAGCTTGTCCAGAATGAGCGTTGATGTGCTGTTAATTGCCATGGCCAAACACATCTTGATCGAGGATGAAGACTTGTTGTGGAATCAAAGAAGTGAGCAATATAGTGCTGCAAACTTGGTGAACAAATATTTGGTTGAGACAAATCGATAGTGTCCTGCGCCTGTACCGTGCAGAACAGCAGCAGAGAGCAAAGAAAAAGTATTGTTTTTTTCATGATATTGGGTATTATGGAATTAAACAAGTTGGAACGAGCGGTACTGTGTGAGTGTTGAAGAGTGGTAAGGTTTTGAGTTCTGCACATGGGATGCGATCACGGGAACAATAGTTTAATATGCTGACTACACAATTAATGGGTTTTACACTTACTGTTTCTTTGCGATAACAGGTGGTATTATTATTGGGGGTTGAGGCATCGTCGATGCACCAAAACTCACCGCCAGAAGCTATGTATTGATTGGGAGTTGCTATATCCAGAGAATTGTAATTGAGAGTATAGTTGACTGCTGGTTGGCCCAGAGCCCGCTGAGGAAGTAATGTGCAAACCAGCATCAACAGCGAGATGCACAAGGTGCTTTTGGATAATGGTTTGTTTCTCATTTGTTTATTTTTTTGATTGATAATTATTATGACTGCAAATATACGCAAAAAAAACTATAGTAAATACGAAACTATGAAAAAAAAGTTTAAAAACACGAATTGCCATGAATTTACCATCAATTAATTCATGGATAATTCACAGCAATTCGTGTACCCGTTCAACTCATGGCTATTTTTTGCGTGGCCGAGGTTGAAAGAGGTTGCAGGGGGAGGTGAGCTGAAGTGTAGATTTGGTATAGGCTGCGGCAGCTTTGGGCTAACTGTCTAGGGAGGCAAAATGGGTGACGATGGCCTTGGCCTTGGCGGGGCCGACCACTTTGGCCAGGTCGGCCTCGGATTGGAGTTTGATTTCCTTGACACTGCCAAACCTCAACAGCAGGTCGCGGGCGGTTTTCTCGCCGATGGAGGGGATGTCGGTGAGCTGGGTGCGGAAGGTGCCTTTGGAGCGCTTGTCTTTGTGGAAGGTGATGGCGAAGCGGTGCACCTCGTTCTGTATCTGCTCCAAAAGATGGAAGAGGGGGTCGGTGGGTTTGAGCCCTACTACCTGGGGCGGGAAGCCGTAGAGGAGTTCGGAGGTGTGGTGGCGGTCGTCTTTGGCCAGGCCCGCAATGGGAATGTCGAGGTGCAGTTGGTCTTGGATGACCTGCCGCGCCACTTCCATCTGCCCCCGGCCACCGTCCACCACCAGCAGCTGGGGCAGGGGCTTGCCCTCGTCGGAGAGGCGTTTGTATCGGCGATAGATGACTTCGGACATGGAGGCATAGTCGTCGGGGCCTTCCACGGTTTTGATGTTGAACTTGCGGTACTCTTTGCGGTTGGGTTTGCCGCCGGTGAACCGCACCATGGCGGCCACGGGGAAGGCTCCCTGGATGTTGGAGTTGTCGAAGCACTCGATGTTGACGGGCAGTTCGGGCAGCTGAAGGGCTTTCTGTATGCGCTCTAGGAGGTGTTCGTTGCGATGGGTGAGGCCGCCCTCGTCGGGATCCACCAGGGCCCGCTGGTGGCGGCACTGGAGCTGGTAGGCCTTGACGTTGCGCAGTGAGAGTTCGAGCAGCTGGAGGCGGTCGCCCCGCGTGGGGATGGTCTGCTTGAGGTATTCCTCGGGCAGGTCGCCCACACGGAAAGGCACCACGGCCTCAAGGGCGGTACTCTCGGTGCGCTGGTGCAGGGTGGGGATGACGGTGGAAAGGATTTCCTCGTCACTCTCATCGAGTTGTTTCTTTATCTCGTTGGAGAAGCTGTATATGATGCTGCCGTTCTTGATGCGCATCATGTTGACGTAGGCATACTTGTCGTCGGAGAGGATGCTGTAGACGTCCACATCGTGCACGCTGGTGTTGACCACGGTGGAGCGGCTTTGGTATTCTTCCAGTCGTCGGATGCGCCGTTTCATCATTTCGGCCTCCTCAAAGCGCAGCTGTTCGGCCAGGGTGAGCATTTCTTGCTTCATCTCATCGAGGATGTCACCGAAGTCGCCTTTGAGGATGCGGCGTATGTTGGCAAAGGTGGCCAAGTATTCTTCGTGGCTTTCCAGCCCGGCGCAGGGGGCCTTGCAGAGGCCTATCTGATGGTTCATGCAGGGGCGTTTCTGCATGGTGTTGCAGCGGCGGTAGGAGAAAAGCTGGTTGATGATGTCCTGCAACTCGCGCAGGATGCGTTGGTTGGGGTAGGGGCCGAAGTACTGCCCTTTGACATGGTGGCCTCGGACAAAGAGGAGCCGCGGATAGTCCTCGTCGGTGATGACCAGGTAGGGGTAGGACTTGTCGTCCTTGAGCATGCTGTTGTAGCGGGGCTGGTAGCGTTTGATGAGGTTGTTCTCAAGCAGCAGGGCATCCACCTCGGTGGCCACCACGGTGACCCGGATGTCGTAGATGTTGCGCACCAGCATCTTGATTTTGGCACTCTTGTCGTCGTAGTGCGAGAAATAGGAACTGACACGCCGCTGAAGGTTGCGGGCTTTGCCCACATAGATGACGGTGCCCGACTGGTCGAGGTGCTGATAGACACCGGGGTTTTCGGGAATGGTCTTCAGCTTGAGCGCAATGCGGTCGATGTTTTTATTGATGGACTTGTCTATCAAGGGGGCAGGAGGCTGTTGGGCAGAGGACTATTCGGGATATTGGACTTTGGCCTGCTCGATGCGGAGGCGGATGCTGTGAATGCCGTCAATCTCGTATTTGTTGGTGCGCTGGGAGATTCTAATGGAATAGTCGCCTTTGGTGTTGAAGGAGTAGTACTGGCGTATTTGTTGCGAGACGTGGAGGATGCCCTGCTCGTCAAATTCGCCCAGCCAGCTGCCTTTGTAGTTGCGCAGGACTATGTCGCTGAAGAGGGTGCGGGTTTCACCGTTGGGGTTGTTGAGCTGGAGGGTGATGGGGAGGCCGTTCTGGCGGTAGAGGGCGGTGTCGACGGCGACGGTGAAGATGAAGTTGTAGAAGTCTTCGGTGTTGTTGCTGGTGAAGATGAACTGGGTGGGCTCGTCGAAACGCATCCATTTATTGTCTTGGAAGGTGCTCTCCTCGTCGAGGAGTATTTTCGGTCCACAGGACCAGAAGAGCATGACGGAAAGGACTAGCGGGAGTATTCTTTTCATGTTGGGGTGTGTGTTTGTGTGGGTCTATATAGTATGTTATCGGGCAATGAGGCTTTGGAGTATCTGCACGGCGTTGGTGGCGGCTCCCTTGCGCAGGTTGTCGCCAACACACCAAAGGTTGAGGGTGTGCGGCTGCGTATTGTCGCGCCTCACTCGGCCAACAAATACTTCGGGACGGTTGTGGGCCATGATGGGCATAGGGTAGAGGTTGTGGTCGGGGTCGTCGGCCAGGATAACGCCAGGGGTTTGGGCAATGAGGCGGCGCACTTCATCAAGGTCGTATTCTTTGTGGAATTCGATGTTCACAGCCTCGCTGTGGCCCCCCACAACGGGAACGCGGGCCACGGTGGCGGTCACCTGGATGGTGGGGTCGCCCAGTATCTTGCGGGTTTCGTCAACCAGTTTCTGCTCTTCGGTGGTGTAACCGTCGGGGTTGAAGTCGCCGCCGTGGGGGAAGAGGTTGCGGAATATCTGGTAGGGATAAGCGGGTTGGTACTGGTCGCCCAGCTGTTGCCTCATGGTGTCGCCCAAGGTGGAGCTGAGCACGTCGTGATGGGCGAAATAGTCCTCTTCGGCCTCCAACTGCCGCACCGCTTTGATGCCGGTGCCGGTGATGCTCTGGTAGGTGGCGATGACCAGACGTTTGATTTTATACTGCCAGTGGAGGCGCGAAAGGGCCAGCACCATCTGTATGGTGGAGCAGTTGGGGTTGGCAATGATCCGCTGGTCGGGACCGACTGAGTCCATGTTGATTTCGGGCACCACTAGCGGCACATTGTCGTGCATGCGCCAGCAGGAGGAGTTGTCCACCACGGTGCAGCCCACTTGGGCAAACAGGGGCGCATACTTGCGCGAGGTGGAGGCACCGGCGGAGAAAAGGGCATAGGCTGGCTTTTGGGCTATGGCCTCTTCGGGACTGACAACGGTTATTTTGCGCCCGGCAAAGTCTATTTGGCGGCCCACGGATTTGGGCGAGGCGGCAGGGATGATTTCTTGGTCGGCAAAGCCTCTCTGGGCCAGTTCTTCGAGCATGACGCTTCCGACGAGTCCGGTGGCACCGACGACGGCTATTTTCATGTTGTTTGTAGTGTGGGTTATAAGATAGTAGTTACTATAGCTCTTGAGATGATAGTTATCGGATGAGGGTGATGGCGCCCTTGAGCTCTTGGGTGACTCCCGGGTTGAGGGCTGTGCGGTATCGTATGATGTAGACATAGGCGCCCTGCGGGCAGCGCACTCCGTTCATGTTGGTGCCGTCCCAGTAGCCATCGGGGCCTTGGAAATAGCAGACCTGCTCGCCCTTGCGGTTGTAGATGTATACGCGCACGTCGTTGATGTTGCCTTGGATGGCTGGCTTGAAACGGTTGTTGGTCGCTAGGTCGGGGGTGAAGACATTGGGAATAAAGTTGGAGACCTTGATGAGGGGGATGCGCGAAAGGGCTGTGTCGTCGCAGCCATAGTCGTTGTGGACGGCCAGGCGGACATCCATGGTGTCAACCCCGTCGAGGGGAAAGATGATGCTGGTTTGCGGCAGGGTGCTGGTCTCGTTGTTGGGGAGCAGCCATACACGCGAGTCGTGACCGTAACTCATGTCGGTCAGCTCTATGGAGAGTTCGTCAATGGTGGCCACTTCGGGTGTGTGGGAGATAATGGCCTTCATGGGGATGATGGTGAAGTCGAGGGTGACAATACTGTCGCAACCCCACTCGTTGACCAGGTGGACCGTGTCTTGCTCGCGGGTGGCGTCATTGTCTTCTGAATAGGTCTGGCCGTTAATCCAAGTGTAGGGCTTGCAGTCGAGCACCACGTCGGTATTGTAGCTGAGGTCGGACACAATCAGGTGGAGATAGTGGATGCTGTCGGTTTCGTGCGAGGAATAGTAGCGACGGATGGTGTCGAATGTCTCCTGCGGCTGGTTGAAGGTGTAGCCGCACCAGGAGTAGCTCTCGCCGCGGCAGATGCCGACGGTGTCGTAGATGTGATAGTTGGGGTAGGTGAGGATGAGGAGGCTGTCGTAGTTGTTGCAGCCGTTGGTGAAAGAGGCGGTGCAGTAGACCCACACACTGTCGATATGGTTCTCGGCCAGCTGCCCTTCCTGGCTGCGCAGCACCACACTGGTGAAATAGCTTTGCAGGGCAGTGGAGGGGAGCGTGATACGCTCGCCATTAAGGATCTTCACGGCACTCCACGAGCAGGAGTCAATGGTTTGCTCATTAGGGTAGACCAACTGGACCGAGGCAGCCTCGCCTTCGGCCAGGATGGGGTCTTCACAATAGAGGTCCATCTCGTTGGAAACATCCAAGCCGATGGTGATGGTGTCGCGCATACTGCGGTTGTCAATGCCGTACCAGTAGCCGTTGGCACCTTGATAGCGGCACTGGACCACGTATTTGGTGGTGCGGGTGGGGGTAACGCTCACCCGCGTATGCTCGGGATTGAGATAGAAACCATTGGAGTCACCTGCGTCGGCAGTGAGCTGCACAGAGTCGATAATATTGCCGTTGTTGTCGAGAAAACAGCGCCACCAGGTGATGTTCTTAGTGGTTTCGCCCTGGGGGGTGAAACGCCAGGCCTCGTAGCTGGTCTCACCTGTCCAGCCCGTCTCATCGCCACGCCCGGGGGCTACGAAGGCTCCGGGCGAGTTGGGTTGGATAAAGAAAGTGGGGTCGCCAAAATAGCTCGCATCGTGGTAGTGCGACACCTGGGTGGTGCCGGTGGCATTCTGTATGCCGATAAGACCATAGCCACCGTTGGTGGAGGAACAGCAGCTGCGCTGTTTGATGTGCACTTCGATGATGTTGGTGCCCTCGTAGCAGACTATCTGGTAGGTGCAGCGGTCGTTGGCGTGGCTGCTGGCAGGGAAGAGGGGCACCTCGTTGACGCTGGCACAGAGGTAGCGGCAGGGGTAGGTGCCACCCACCGAGCGGAACATGCCTTGGGTGGAGGTGAGGGCAGAGGTGGGGTGGATGTCTTCATAAACACCGTAGATGGCGTTCAGCGACGGGAAGTTGGGGCTGGGAATGGGGAAAGAGGAACGATAGTCATAGGCACAGTATTGGCCAACATAACTCGTGTTGAACGAGACCAACCCGTTGGAACCCACCACGGCCGACGTGTAGGGATAGCCAAAGAACATGAAAGTGAATGGAAACGAGATGGTTGAATTCTCCCAGGCATCGTCGGTGCTGATGTTCAGATGCGAGCCGGCATGGAAAGAGGTGTCCACCGGATTGTAGGGGATGGACTCAATTAGGTATGAACCATTGAAGTGCTGCGTGGTGATGAAAGGGGTGGCATTGAGGATGAGCGTACCGTTCTTGCAGTTCACTACTGTGTCCCACCCATTTTCTACGCATATCCCTGTTGGAACATGGTCATATTTCTCATTTATAGTAATTTCTGGACATTGAGCCAGCAGGCTTGCTGCCGAGAACAACATTAATAGGTTCAACAATAGATTTTTTTTCATGTCGTGTTGATTAGTTATCAATTTATATATAACGTCATTTGTTAATTATTATTGCCTTTATAGTATTTTTTTTCGTCATTTCAGTTCTTTTGGGTGCAGCGGTGAGCACTTTGGGGAGGGGCAGCTGACCCCTTCGGAAGGGGATTATGCGCTTCGTGATTTCACTCGCTGCTATCTATAAGACTAAAAAAATCCCCATTTGCTGCAACAAATGGGGATTTTAACGTGATTTTAACCATTGAGGTTATTTGTCTTCTTTGATACGCATCTTGTAGAAAGAGCGGTAGACAAAGAATAGGGCAATCAGGAGGAAGACGATGCCCACCCAGGGAGCTACGTGGCGGAAACCTTCGCTGATGGCAATTTCCATGGCCAGCACACCAAAGAGGGTGGTGAACTTGATGATGGGGTTGAGGGCCACGGAAGAGGTGTCCTTGAAGGGGTCGCCCACGGTGTCGCCCACGACAGAAGCGGCATGGAGGTCGGTTCCCTTGGCGTCGAGGTCTACTTCAACCACTTTCTTGGCATTGTCCCAGCTGCCACCGGCGTTGGCCATATAGACGGCCTGGAAGAGGCCGAAGACGGCGATGCTGATAAGGTAGCTGATGAAGAGGCAGACGGCATTCTGACCGCCAATGCTCTCGGGCGAGGAGAAGCAGGCAAAGGCCAGTGCAAAGCAGAAGATGGCAATGAAGATGTTGATCATGCCTTTCTGGGCATATTGGGTGCAAATCTTCACCACTTCCTGGCTCTTGGCAATATCGGCCTTCTTGGGAGCGTTGGGGTCGAGACGGATGTTGTCCTTGATGAACTCCACGGCACGGTTGGCTCCCGTGGTGACGGCCTGCATGGAGGCACCGGTGAACCAATAGATGACGCAGCCGCCAAGGATGAAGCCGACAAGCGAGTAGGGGTTGAGGAGGTTGAGGATGCTCTCAGGCTCTATGCCGAGGGTTTTCTGTATCATAAGGATGAGGGAGAAAATCATGGTAGTGGCGCCCACCACAGCGGTGCCGATGAGCACCGGCTTGGCCGTGGCCTTAAAGGTGTTGCCTGCGCCGTCGTTGGCTTCGAGGTAGTGCTTGGCTTTCTCAAAGTCGGGGGTGAAGCCGAATTCTTCTTTCACTTCCTTGGTGGTTTTCTCGATGTCGTCTTCGATGAGCGAGAGTTCATAGACGGACTGGGCATTGTCGGTGACGGGGCCATAGCTGTCCACCGCAATGGTGACGGGTCCCATGCCGAGCATGCCGAAGGCCACCAGGCCAAAGGCAAAGATGGAGTAGTAGCTGCCAAAGATGTCGCCGATGCCGAAGGCGGTGGAGGCCATGTAGGCAATCACCATGAGGAAGACAAAGACGAGGCCTGTCCAGAAGCCGCCCATGTTGCCGGCCACGATGCCGCTGAGGATGTTCAGCGAGGCACCGCCCTGCTCAGAGGCTTTGACCACTTCCTGCACATGTTTGGAAGTGGGCGAGGTGAAGAGCTTGGTGAGCTCGGGGATGAGGGCTGCGCCCAGGGTGCCGCAGCTGATGATGACGGCCAAGGCCAGCCAGAGGTTTTCATGTCCGGGGATGCCGCTGAGCATGAAGTAGGAGGCCAGGAAGGTGCCGATGATGGAAAGGATGGAGGTGATCCACACCAGAACCGAAAGGGGAGTCTCAAAGTTTATGTCGTCGGCATTGCCGTAACGGGCTTTGGAGATGGCTCCATTAATATAGTATGCAAGGACGGAGGCGATGATGCCAAGGATGCGCATGACAAAAATCCAAACCAGCAGTTTCACCTGCATGGAGGGGTCGGGGACGGCCAACAGGATGAAGCTGACCAAGGCCACGCCGGTGACGCCATAGGTCTCGAAACCGTCGGCGGTGGGTCCAATGCTGTCACCCGCATTGTCGCCGGTGCAGTCGGCAATGACACCGGGGTTGCGGGGGTCGTCTTCGCCAATCTTGAAGACCACCTTCATGAGGTCGCTTCCGATGTCGGCAATCTTGGTGAAGATGCCGCCGGCAATACGCAGGGCACTGGCACCAAGGCTTTCACCTATGGCAAAACCAATGAAACAGCTGCCTGCCAAGTTTTCGGGCATGAAGAGCAGGATGACCAGCATCAGGACTAGCTCGATGCAGATGAGGACGATGCCGATGCTCATACCGGCACGCAGGGGGATGTTGAGCAGGTCGAGGGGTCTGCGGCGCAGGGAGGCAAAGGCCATGCGGGCATTGGCATAGGTGTTCATGCGCACGCCGAACCAGGCCACGCTGTAGGAACCCAGAATGCCAATGACGGTCCAGGCAAGCACTAGACAAACGGAGCCGAGGCTCATGTGTGAGAGGACGCCGAAATAGAGGGCAATGGCGGCACCGATAAAGACGAACAGGCCGACCAAGAACTTGCCTTGTTGCTTGAGGTAGGTGGAACAGGTCTTGAAAATGACGTTGCCGATTTCCAACATTGATTTATGGGCACCAAGTTTGCGAACCTTGTTGTATTGCCAAAAACCAAATAAGAGTCCGAGGACAACAATTAAAAAGCCCCAATAAAGAATTTTTGTAGCGGGATCTTGAGCGAATCCTGTGGGCATTTGCAGATCTGCCTCACTTGCAAAGGAGAAAAGGGGAAGTGCAAGTGCTGTTAGTACTAATGTTAACTTCTTCACGTTTAATTCGTTTTGAGTGATTATTAGATTTTTTTACGAGATACAAATATACTAAATTTTGTGATGATACAAAAAAAAAATGTACTTTTGCAAAAATTTTTAAAGGGAAATAACATTATAATTAATAGCTAACATTCATGATTGAGAACAAACTCCAACAAGCAGTTGCTGCCGCACTAAAGAAACTGTACAGCATTGAGGCCACCCCCGAGTCGGTGGTTTTGCAAACTACCAAGAAAGAATTTACCGGCGACTATACCCTAGTAGTCTTCCCCTATGTCAAGCAGGCCCGCAAGTCGCCCGAGATGGTGGCCAACGAATTGGGTGCCGCAGTCAAGGAGATGGTGACCGAAGTGTGTGATTTCAATGTGATTAAAGGATTTCTCAATTTCTCTATAGCCGACAACTACTGGGTGAGCTTTGTCGGTGAGAACCGCAATAATGCCCACTACGGCCTCAAGACTCCCGCTGCCGACGAGAAACCCATCGTGGTGGAGTACTCCTCGCCCAACACCAACAAGCCCCTCCATTTGGGACATATCCGCAACAACCTTTTGGGTTGGTCTGTGAGTGAGCTTTTGGCCGCCAACGGTGCCAACGTGAAGAAGGTCAATCTGGTCAACGACCGTGGCATTCATATCTGCAAGTCGATGCTGGCTTGGCTCCGCTACGGCAATGGCGAAACTCCCGAGTCTTCGGGCATGAAGGGCGACCACTTGGTGGGCAAGTACTACGTGGAGTTTGACAAGCACTACAAAGAGGAGGTTAAACAGCTGATGTCTCAGGGCATGGAGGAGGACGAGGCCAAGAAACAGGCCCCCCTGATGGTAGAGGCACAGCACATGCTCAAACGCTGGGAAGAGGGCGACAAAGAGGTGCGCGACCTCTGGAACAAGATGAACTCATGGGTCTACGCTGGTTTCGATGAGACCTACAACCGTCTGGGTGTCAGCTTCGACAAGGTCTATTATGAGTCCAATACCTATCTGCTGGGCAAGGAATTGGTGCAGAAGGGACTGGACATGGGCGTGCTTTTCCGCAAGGAGGACGGCTCGGTGTGGTGCGACCTCACCGGTGACGGCCTCGACCAGAAGTTGCTGCTTCGCAAGGACGGCACGTCGGTCTATATGACTCAGGACTTGGGCACCGCGCTGCTGCGCACACAGGATTTCGACGCCAAGCAGTTGATTTATGTGGTCGGCAATGAGCAGGACTATCATTTCAAGGTGTTGAAACTGGTGCTGGGCAAGCTGGGCTTCGATTGGGGCGAGAAACTCTACCACCTCTCTTACGGCATGGTGGAACTGCCCAACGGCAAGATGAAGTCGCGTGAGGGAACCGTGGTTGATGCCGATGACCTGATTAGCGAGATGGAGGCCACCGCCGAGGAGATGAGCCGCGAGCATGGCAAGAATGACGGCATGAGCGAGCAGCAGCTCAAAGAACTCTACCACATGCTGGCCCTGGGCGCGCTGAAGTATTTCATCCTCAAGGTTGACCCCGCTAAGAACATGCTCTTCAATCCTGCCGAAAGTATTGACTTCAACGGAAATACAGGTCCTTTCATCCAATACACCCATGCCCGCATCCGCAGCATCGTGCGCAAGGCCGAAGAGCAGGGCATTCACGACCAGGAACCTGTTTCCGTGCCCTCCCTCAACGAGAAGGAACGTGCGGTCATCAAATGTCTGCACGACATGCCCGGCGTGGTTGCCTCGGCTGCCGAAAACTACAGTCCGGCCATGGTTGCCAACTATGCCTATGACTTGGCCAAGAGTTTCAATAGCTTCTATCAGGACACCCCCATCCTGCGCGAAGAGGACGTGGCCGTAAAGACCTTCCGAGTGCAGCTGTGCGCCGTCGTGGCCCAAGCCATCAAGAATACCATGCACATCCTCGGTATCGAGGTTCCCGAAAGAATGTAATATTATTAAGAGACATAATTAATGTATTATACACTTCCCTATACTATACCTAATTTTATCTGCGACAACCACGACACTCTCACGGCCTGGGGCTGTGCCCGCCTGCTGCAGCAGGCGGCCGACAACCACACCAAACTTTTCGGCATAGGCTTTCAACAACTGCAGGAGCAACACAAGGCCTGGGTGCTCTGCCGCACCTATTACGACGTGCGCCGCCTCCCTTCGGACTATGAGGAGGTGACGGTCCGCACCTGGTCGCGCGGCACCGACGGCCTCTATGCATGGCGCGATTTTGAGATGACCGACAGCCAGGGTACCGTGATTGTTGCCGGGGCCACCAGCTGGGTGGTGATTGACACTGAAGCCCGCCATGTGGTGCGTTTGGGTGAGATTGTCAAAGGCTTCGAGTCGCACCCCGACATGGCAACCGACCGCGACAAACTGGGCCGCATTCGTTTCCCCAAGGGAGAGGAGGGCGAGCTCGTTGTGGAACGCCAGCCGGTAAAGTACTCCATGCTCGACCACACCCAGCATGTCAACAATGCCGAGTATATCAAATGGATATTCGACAACCTGCCCGAAGGCATAACCCCGTCGGCTCCGTTCAAACTGGATGTAGAATACCTGCAGGAAACCCGCCCCGACGAGGAGGTATCCATCCACCGTCTCGCCCTGCCCGACGGCACGCTGATGTTCAAGATTTCTAATTCACGCACCACGGCCGTTGTAGCCACTCTTAATAAATAATAATCAGTCTGTTCAATATTAATGAAAAAGATTTTCCTTTTCCTAATTGCCGCTGCAATTGCCGTCCCCTCACTCAACGCCCAGTCTAAGTTCTCCCTTTTTAAGAAAAAGCAAAAGCCCGAAGTGACCGACACCGCCATTGCAGGGGTCAACCGAGTGCTCGAAACCTTTGACCTGCTCAATAAATACTACGTGGTGGACCCCAATACCGATGGGCTTTCAGAGACGGCCATCCGCGCCATGCTCACCAGTCTCGACCCCCACAGCGTCTATATTCCCGCCAAGGATGTCCAGCGCACCAATGAGGCCCTTCAGGGTAATTTTGAGGGTGTGGGCATCTCCTTCACTATTTTCAACGACACCATTTGCGTTTCCGAAGTTATTGCCGGAGGCCCTGCCGAGAAGGTGGGCATCCTCAGTGGCGACAAATTCCTCCATATCGACGGCATTCTCGCCACCGGCGACAGTGCCAAGCAGCCTTTCGTCTTCCGCCATCTGCGTGGCAAGAAAGGCACAGAGGTGGTCGTGGACATGCTGCGCGAGCGCGACACCCTCACCTTCCACATCACCCGCGACCGCATTCCCATCAACTCGGTCGAGGTGGCCTTCATGGAGGACGACTCCATCGGCTACATCAGCCTGCTGCGTTTTGCCCGCACTTCGGTATCGGAGTTCCGTAAGGCACTCAACGACCTGAAGAAACAGGGATTGAAGAGCCTTATACTGGACCTTCGTGGCAATACCGGGGGGTTCCTCGACATTGCCTGTGGCATGGCCAACGAGTTCATCTCGCCCAACCGCCTGCTGGTCTATCAGGAAGGCCGTGCACAGAAGCGGCAGGACTTCAAGTCGGTCTATAGCGGCTCTTTCCGCAAGGGCGACTTGGTGGTGCTGATAGACGAGAACACCGCTTCGGCCTCCGAGATTGTCAGCGGTGCCGTGCAGGACTGGGACCGTGGCACCCTCATCGGTCGCCGCACCTTTGGCAAAGGATTGGTGCAGCGCATGTTTGAACTCAAAGATGGCTCACAAGTGCGCATTACGACGGCCCGCTATTATACTCCTTCGGGTCGCTGCATACAGAAGCCCTATGCTAAAGGCACTGCCGACTACAACAACGAGCTCAGCAACCGCTACAAGCATGGCGAACTCTTCTCGGTGGACTCCATCCATTTTCCCGACTCGCTGAAATACAAGACCTACGGCGGCCGCACCGTCTATGGCGGTGGCGGCATCATGCCTGACCTGTTCATCCCGCTGGACACCACTCCGGCCTCCAAATACTATCAAGCCTGTCGGCGCAAGGGTGTCCTTAACCAGTTTCCCCAGTACTATGCCGACCGCCATCGCAATGACACCTTGGCTGCCGATTTCGAGACCTTTCTGCGCAATTATGACCAGCTGCATATAGACTCCCTCTTTGATGCCTTTGCAGCCGAAAAGGGTGTCTATCGCGACTCTATCAAAGAGACTGCCACCGACAGCATTGTCCGCTTCAACGACCATTTTCTCTCCCTGCAGGTGAAGGCCTTGGTGGCCGACCGCCTCTTTGGCCGCGGCCACTACTACCGCATCATGAAGGAAGAGGACAAGTTCTATCAGGCCGCACTGGTCGAGTTAAGAAAAAAGAATAGAAAATGAAGCACCTGTCTTTTGCTTTGATATGCTTCTTGTTAGTGGCGTCTTGTGGCCACAAACAGGATTCCCAGGAACCAGATTTCCCCGAGCCCGACTACCCCAATGTGGTCCTCACCCGCCAGATGCTCAGCATCGAGGGGCTTGACACCCTCTGGGGCGACCGAGTCGAGCAGGAATATGACAGCCGTGGGCGTTTTCTCACTTATGCTCGATACAATAATCAGGGCGTGCTACAGCAGCGCATGACCCACAGCTACAGCGGTGCCACCGACTCCATCCGTGACTATGACGGGGCTGGCAACCTACGCCATCTGGTGGTCTACACCTATCGCGACACGGTCTATCGCCACGAGCCTAACTATAGCGATTCCTACTATCGCAACCCCGTGAGCATTGAGTTTTATGATGCTGACGGTGTCCTGCTGCAAAAGCGGAATTGTTCTTACGACTCCGAAGGACGCCTCACGCAGGTGGACGGCTTTGATGTCACCGACAACAGCACCTTCGTCTGTGTGCATGTCTATTCGGACCGCAAGTGCCAGAGCAACCAAGTGCAGAACCCCGGCACCGACCACGAGACCAGTTTTGCCACCGAGCGCACCTTTGCCGACAGCCGCTGCCGCTACGAGCTGACCTCCACCTCGCAACTCAGCTCCGGCAACTTGTTGGTGGAATACCAGTACGACACCCTTGGCCGCGTGACCCAGAAGCAGACCACCGCCGCCGGCACCCTCATTGAGCGCATCGAATACGACTACTACCCCGACTTCGAGCGCGAAATCATCTTCGACGACAAACCCCTCCGCGGCTACCTCCGCTACTACAGGAAGTAGTCCGGCCAACGGAAAAACAAAAGGTTGCCCCGAATCTATCAGGGCATCCTTTTTAGTTTGCAAAGAACAGGTCATTTCGAAGTCGGAGTCACCCAAGTAAAGGCAACTCCTGATGTGGGAAGATTTGTTCCGCTTTGCAATTCTGTCCGCACTGCCGTTGGGCATGTGATGGTACAAGTGCCAGAAGTGGTGGAAAGCCCAGAACACATGAATGACTTTTCTGTTACACTGCACATATCAAAGTGAGAGAGGTCAAGGCTTATCAGGCTGCTGCACCCATCAAACATGTGACCCATATCCAACACATTTTCTGTGTTGAAGTTGGAAAGGCCAAGGCTTGTCAAGTTGCTGCAATTGTAAAACAGAGAGCTCATATCCGTCACATTGGCGGTGTTGAAGTTGGAGAGGTCAAGGCTTGTCAGGCTGAGGCACATTCCAAACATACTGCTCATGTCTGTCACATTCTCGGTGTTGAAATTGGAGAGGTTAAGTCTTGTCAGGTTGCCACAGTTGATAAACATTTCACGCATGGTCGTCACATTCTCAGTGTTGAAGCTAGAGATGTCAAGGTTAGTCAGACTATTTATACCCTCAGCCCCAAACATATAGCCCATGTTCGTCACATTCTCAGTGTTGAAGTTGGAGAGGTCAAGGCTTGTCAGGTTGAGGCACATTCCAAACATACTGCTCATGTCTGTCACATTCTCGGTGTTAAAGTTGGATACGTCAAGGCTTGTCAGGCTCTCGCACCATCCAAACATGCTGCTCATGTCTGTCACATTCGAGGTGTTGAAGCCTTCTCCAAAGTCAATTGACATCAGATATTGAAAGCCTTGGAACATACAACTGCAATCTGTATTTGCATTTATCATGTTAGCACAGGTGGACACTTTCCATGTGGTGCCGTCTAAATTGCCATATATAGGTACAGGAGAACTCGAAGTCGAAAGCAATGTGCCAGAGGAGACAGAACTGTTGTATTCGAATACCACCGAAGTGGCATTGTAAGGAATGGCATTTCTAAACGTATAGCCGTCTACCAGTTCGGCGGCGAGGATTTGGGCGAGGGAGGTGACGTTGAGGGTTACGGTGGTGTAAGTGTTTGGGGCGAGGGCTACGCCGTTCTTGGTGAGCTCGAAATAGTAATTGTTGGTGGTGTAGAGGGTGAGGGTGACGTTGTCGGTGGGGAAGGTGGGGACGTAAATGTCGAAGGCGGCCTGGGCACCGGCGGCAAGGGTCACGCTGGTGGGTCCTGCAATGCGGAGCGAGACGGAGTGGGATGCATCGGAGGAGAGGGTGATGCCGTCGTCGTCGGCACCGGTGACGGTGGCCGTGCCTGTGCCGCTCAGATAGGCATTGTCGGCGGCAATGCGCAGCTTGTCAAGTGCCATGTCGCTGCCGGTGTTGTTGTTGACCACCACGTGCACGATGGAGCAGAGGTTGTGGAACTGCAAGACCTCACCGGTGGTGTAGGCGCCCATGGGGGCGTCGACACGCTGGTGTCCGTCCACAAGCGTATAGACCTGCGTGGCGGGCAGGGTGACAGGAATGCTGGCATTGTTGGTGATGTCCGTGTTAGCTGGCACCAGCGAGGCAGGGAAGAGGGCGCGGTAAGTGTCGGAACCCACCACGTTGGCAATCTGTCCCGAAGGGCCGGATGCAGCCGAGATGGGGTAGGCGTTGTTGTTGACATACACCTGGTCGCCGTTGTTCCAGCAGGGGTAGCGGTCGTCAATATAAGTCTTGCCGGTCTGGCTGATGACCGCCCCGAGGGTGACCAACTCCTGTTCCTTCTGGCAGCTGGAAGCCAGCAGAACGGCTGCAATGAGGGTGAAAAGGAATAGAATCTTCTTCATGGCGTGTAAGTTTAAGGGTTAATTGTACCGTGCATTAGAGTTACTGCCGGGCGTGTCCCAACTGCCTTCTCCATAGCGGGTGGTGTTGGCATTGCCCTCGTTGAGATTGCCAGAAGTTTGGTAACCAGTTTCGACACGGGCATTCAGTACCTCCACGGCGGGAGATACGTAGTCGTTCTTACAATTCTTTTTGTTCATTGGTGTGAGAGTTTTTGTCTGCCCCAAGTCCCCAACGGGCGTTAAAAACCATAAAGAAAGGCATGAGACTTATGTACTCATGTCCGTCTTAACTGTGGTAACGCCAATCACCATTGAGGAAACGGGGTCTTAGGAACATATCTCACGCCTGAAGATATGCCTTAGGCACAACGGCCTATTGCATACGCAACAAGCGAAAGCATAAATGCTCGTCCCTCCTCCTTTGAAATTTGGCGTATTTACAGTTAAAGGACAGTATCGTAATGCTTTTCTTGTAAATGCTTACCTACCTATCGTAAGCGGGTGCAAAAATACGAATAAAATACCATATAGCCGAAAAAAAAATGTGACCTTTGCATAGTGTCCTATTCCTCAGCCAACTGCACCATCGCTCAAATGCCTCGCAGTAATTCCCGAAGGGAATGTTAGATATTCTGCATGGCGTGTCGAAGACACGCAATCCTATTAACCCCACACTAAGCCGGAGGCGCAGTGTGGGGTATGTCATCAGCCCTGTCGAGGCGTGTCGAAGACACGCTACAACACAATAAAGTAATGTATTCTACGTTATATAGTCATGAGTTACACTACTTCTTACTATCACATTGTATTCCACACTTATCACAGCGAGCCTACTATATGCGTCGAGAACGAGCGAGAGTTGTATGCCTATATCTATGGTATCGCAAAGAATCTCTCTTGTCAGACATACCGTATAGGAGGAATGCCGGACCATGTGCATATTTTTGTTTCTTTGCCGTCAGACCTGTCTCTTTCGGATTTTGTTCAGCGAGTGAAGACTAACACCAGTAAATGGATGAAAGGCAATCCACTTTTCCCACATTTCAGAGGATGGGGGCGGGAATATGCTGGCTTTAGTTATAGCTTGCGTGATAAAGACATGATTGTGGCGTATATAGTCGGACAGAAAGAGCATCATAAGAAAGTTTCTTTCGAGGCAGAATACAGAGCCTTTCTTGTGGAAAATGGAATAGATATAGATGAGCGTTTTTTCCTGAAAGATTGATTGTAGCGTTTCTTCGACACGCATCTTCCTGTAGACGGTTGCCCCACACTGCGCTCCCTTCGGTCGCTTAGTGTGAGGTTAATAGGATAGCGTGTCTTCGACACGCATCTTCCTGTAGACGGTTGCCCCACACTGCGCTCCCTTTGGTCGCTTAGTGTGGGGTTAATAGGATAGCGTGACTTCGACATGCATCTTCCTGTAGACGGTTGCCCCACACTGCGCTCCCTTTGGTCGCTTAGTGTGGGGTTAATAGGATAGCGTGTCTTCGACACGCACTGGCTGATTGCTTGTTGCCCCACACTGCGCTCCCTTTGGTCGTTTAGTGTGGGGTTAATAGGATAGCGTGTCTTCGACACGCATCTTCCTGTAGACGGTTGCCCCACACTGCGTTCCCTTCGGTCGCTTAGTGTGGGGTTAATAGGATAGCGTGTCTTCGACACGCATCTTCCTGTAGACGGTTGCCCCACACTGCGTTCCCTTCGGTCGTTTAGTGTGGGGTTAATAGGATAGCGTGTCTTCGACACGCATCTTCCT
>ODAI010881901.1_pt1 | contig 19438 bp, 37 predicted proteins | sample 1539321 | NCBI WGS metagenome assembly ODAI01 (sample SAMN02144231, study PRJEB22623) | gut metagenome | biome: sheep rumen | host: Ovis aries | place: New Zealand
GATATGTCAATAAAACCAAAATGACGGAAAATGGCAGATTGCCTGTTGTATGCTCCGGATCAGATTCCACCTATACCTGTGATGGCGGTTGGTTTAATGCCAGCCAGGTGGATTATGCGCTTGTCGGCGGCGCCTGCAACAATGGTTTGCTTGTCGGTGGTTCTGCTGTGAATTTGAGCGATCTTGTGTCGATTACCTACTGGGCCATCGGGGCTGCCCTTTCTTGTGAACAGCCTGCCGCATAGCGGCCGGGGGATCCGGGGCACTCCCCGGTAATACTTGAAAGGTAACAGGAAAGTAAATCATTTGAAATAATTTTATAGGGGAGATGGTGGGTGCCATAGGCCTTGGCCGGTGTTCCCGGTGCGATTGTCGGCGGCAACTGCAACAATGGTTTGCATGTCGGTGGTTCTGCTGTGAATTTGAACAATCTTGTGTCGAATACCAACTGGAACATCGGGGCTGCCCCATTCTTATCAATAATGGAAGATTTAACCAAACCCACCATTTTCCTACACCTCAGGATGTTGAAATACATCTAACCAGTGGAAATCATGCCGATAAAGGCAGGGCTCAGTAAGTGAAAACCCACCAGCCCTGAGGCGATAAGAAAGAAGAACCTGAATGAAAAGTTTTAGAATAGCGGATGATGAGGCGATCTCTCATGACAGGGTACAAGCGGCCATTCTGAAACCATCCAAAGGAAAGAGGAACAGAGCAGATGTGGCCAAAGTGCTTTCCGATATGGAGAAAAGCATTGAGCAGATCACCAAGTATGAGCAGGATATGGTGCACGGCAAAATCAAGCCGAGAAAGCACAGCTCATGCATCATAAATGAGAGAGGGCCACACAAACAAAGAGAAATACTGAAACCTGATTACATGCCGGAGCAGATCATACATCACATTGCAGTGGATGCAATAAAGGATGCAGTTCTGCACGGCATGTATATTTATGTGCTTGGATCTGTACCTGGCAGAGGAGCACATATGGGAAAGAAAGTGATTGAGAAATGGATCCGGACAGACGAAAAGAACACCCGGATCATAGGAAAGATGGATATCCGGCATTTCTTTCAATCCGTTGATCATGAGATCTTAAGGAGCTGGATCCGGAAAAAGATCCGGCCGGGAGAGATCAGAGATCTTTTGGAGATACTGATTGATGCATGTGAGATGGGTTTGCCGCTGGGATTCTACACATCACAGTGGTTTGCAAACTTTCTCCTGCAACCTCTTGATCATTACATCAAAGAGGAGCTGCACATCAAATATATGACCAGGTACATGGATGATATTGTGATTTTCGGCGCAAGCAAGAAAGAGATCCATAAAGCGGTGAGAGCAATACAAGATTACCTGATGGGTAATTTCAATCTGCACATGAAAGGAAATTGGCAGGTATTCAGGCTTGAATATGAAAGCAGGGAGGCGGCCATAATGTGCAGCACATTGAAAGAGCTGCAACAGCTGGATGGGGATCTGAGTGCTATGAAAATCAAGCATAAATGCAAGATGCACAAGAAAAAGAGAAAGATTTTCATTGCAGAGCAGGTTCTGATCCGGAAAGAGAATCAGATAAATGCCCTCCTGGAGAAATATCATGGAACCATAGAAATGGAAACCATGCTGCACGGCAGGCCGCTTGATTATATGGGCTTTGAATTTCACCGAAACAGAACGATCATCCGGGAGAGCATAATGCTCAGAGCAACCAGGAAAGCTGCTCAGATATCAAAACAGGAGAAAGTGTGCTGGAAAGATGCCAGCTCACTGCTCTCATATATGGGCTGGTTTAAGCACACCGATACATACAACACATTTCAGGAGCGGATCAAGCCCAAAGCATCAATCAAGAAAATGAGAAAAATAGTGAGCAAACACCAAAGGAGGTTGAACAATGCAGATCATATGGAAGAATGTAACAGGATGCCAGCCAAACAAGCCGGATGAGGTTGATACCACATCAAGCCCCACCACAGTGTATCTCAGGAGAAACATCCAACAGAAAGAGATCACACAGAATGAGGAAACAATCACAGTGTGGGCCTATGAGGAGGCGCAGCTGACCAAAGAAGAATATGAGGAATATTTGGAAGTGGCACAGATCTTTTCCACACCTGAGATGGAAAAGATGAAAGAGAGGCTTGAGGCTCAGGATACCATCATTGCAGCATTAGCATCAGATGCTGAATATACAACCTGCATGTTAGAGATGGCAGGCATCATTTAAGAGAGGAGGTGGCACATATGGCATATTCATCCATGAAAAAGATCATCAATGCAAAGAATGCAGAATATGATCGTGGAGCGGTAACAGCTCAGAGATATCTCATTTGGGAAGAACAGCAGATGAAAAAGCTGGATGTATTCCTGGCCTGTGACAGAATCACAGATGATGAGTACACAGAGCTTGTGGGGATGTTCAGAAATGTTGAGGCAGAATAATTTTATCTGCCAGCATGAGGCATTAAAACACTGCAAGCGAACATTAGAGGAATGCAGCACTGCATGCAAGCACTATGGAGAATGTGGAGAATGTAAAGATTATTACATCCCATATTCCCAGGAGCCATGCAGGAGCTGCATTTTTCTGAATGTGGGGATACCTACAACACAGGAAAGGAGCAAAAGATGAGCATAGGACAGATCACCGGCTGGGCGGTCGGCATCATTGGATTCCTCTCTCTGTTTATCGAGGTATCCAAAATCAAGATCAATCCAATCAGTGCACTGCTCAAATGGATAGGATCCAAGGCAAGTGCGCAGCTGATTGAAAAGATCGATAGCAACCAAAAGGAAACAAATAAGCGGCTTGATGGGATTGAAAGAAAACAGGAGGAGCTTGAGAAAAAAATAGAGGAGCTCTCCCTCCAGGAGGCTATTGATGTGGCCGATTCAATCAAAACACAGATTTTCTCATTCTATCACGAACTGCAAAAGCCGGGCATCCGGCATTCAGAGGCTGAGTTCAATCAGATCATAGCCCTGAATGAAAAATATGAGAGATTGGTGGAGCGAACAAAACAGCCAAATGGAGTATATGAGGCAGAGTTCAAGTACATCATGCAGGTTTTTCATCAGTGCCAGGAAACAAACGATTTTGATTTAAGAGGGAAAAACAATGGCAGTAATGGAAAGGGAAAGAATCCGGCATAAATACCGGATGAAAGAAATTCAAAGGCAGGGAGAGCTTAAGCAGATGAAACAGGAGGAAAGAGAGCTCAAGAGATCTTTCCGGAAAAAGAAAAAGCTCAGCACCTCAAAAGCCGGATTGTGGTACATGATGATCATGTGCACAATCATTCAGATATATTCAATGCTTGCTATGTGGCATTTTATGGACCTCTCACCACTCACTGCTCTTATTGGGGCAACAGTAGGAGAGGTTTTTGCATACTGGGCATACAGCCTGAAAGCAGGCAGAGAAAACTGTGAGGGTGGTATCACATATGAGATGGCCCTCAAAAACAATGATAATGCAGCAGGATAGGAGGATAAGTATATGGATGCAATGCAGATCATGGCAATAGGAGCAGCAGCAGTGGTTCTGCTGGTAGCACTCACCAATGTGATTTCACAGGTGATCAAGAAGATAGTAAACAGAGAGAACTGCCCGGCACAGGTAGTGGTGCTCATCATTGCAGAGGTTCTCACAATCCTCACAATGGTGATCACATGCAGCATCATGCACTGGCACATCTTTTGGTATTATTGGCCGGTTGCAATCCTTGTGGGCATCCTGGTGTGCTATGGAGCTATATTTGGGTACGATAATTTATACAAGCAGCTCTCCACGGCCATCAAGGCTCTCATTGAGGCGATATTTAAGAAAGAGGGGTGATCCTCATGATGAATGTAAAAGAGTTTATATCAAAGCTGAAAGATGCCCAGGCGCATGAAACATATTATGTGATGGGATGCTTTGGAGCTCTTATCAGTGAAAAGAACATCAAAAGGTACACCACCAACAACGATTACAACAAACAACATGCAGCTCAGATCAGATCCGGAGCTATGGGAAAGTTTGGATTTGATTGCGTGTGCCTTATAAAAGGCATCCTGTGGGGCTGGAATGGGAACAAGAATGCCACATACGGAGGAGCCACATACACATCCAATGGTGTTCCGGATATCGGAGCGGATCAGATGATACAGAAATGCAAGGATGTGAGCACTGATTTCTCCAATATCATTCCGGGAGAGGCTGTATGGCTCCCTGGGCATATCGGTGTATATATCGGTGATGGCCTTGTGATCGAATGCACACCCAAGTGGGAGAATAAGGTGCAGATCACAGCTCTTGGCAATGCAGGAGCAAAAGCCGGATACAATACACGAACATGGCAAAAGCACGGCAAGCTCCCCTATGTGCAGTATGCAGAAAGCCAGGCATCAAGCACGAACATAACCGGAGAGAGAGCCATTTGGGATTATCTTGTATCCCTTATCGGAAACGAATATGGGGCAGCAGGCCTCATGGGAAATCTGTATGCAGAAAGCGGCCTGAGATCCAATAATTTGCAGAACACATATGAGAGATCTCTTGGCATGAGTGATGAGCAGTACACCCAGGCGGTAGATTCAGGAGCATATACCAATTTTGTAAAGGATGCAGCAGGATACGGCCTGGCACAATGGACCTACTGGAGCAGAAAGCAGAACCTTTTGAACCATGCAAAGGCAGCAGGCGCATCAATCGGAGATCTGAATATGCAGCTCAATTTCCTTGGGCTGGAGCTGAAAGGATATCCCGGAGTGATGAGAGCCCTGCAAAGTGCAAGCTCAGTGAGGGAGGCATCAGATGCAGTTCTCACCGGATATGAACGGCCAAAGGATCAGAGCGAGGCCGTGAAAGCCAAGAGAGCATCATTTGGGCAGGTTTACTTTGATAAGTATGCCGGAGGAGTACCGATCACTCCGGCCACACCGGCAAAAGTAAAGGCATCAGAGGCTGCACAGCTGATGGATAAGAACATGGCCGGAACATACACAGCAACAGCTGATCTCCACCTAAGGGATGGAGCCGGTACCGACAAAAAGAGCCTTGTGGTAATGCCAAAGGGTACCAGGGTACAGAATTATGGATATTACACCAGGGTAGGCTCTACCAGGTGGCTATATATTCAATTCACCCTGAATGGAGTACAGTACACCGGATTCAGTTCCGGAGATTACCTGAGAAGATAAGGAGGAAACCATGAAAAAGGATGCAAAGTATATGATCATGCTGGGGATGTTCGCAAAGAACACTCCGGAATATGCTGCCAAGAGAAAGGATGAGGCAGCAGAGCATTGCGCTAAGGTTAATATCACAGAGGGTGATTACCTGGTTGTGAATGCAGGACCTTTTGACAAGGCAGCAGCTGATGAGAATTTGGCCAAATTAAAAGAAAACGGACTTGAGGGGTATATTTATACCTCTGAAAAAGAAAAGGCCGCAGAGGAGCCCACAGAGGATCCTAAGCAGCCGGAGAATTGACAATCAGCACAAATATGTTATACTCATTTAGGATTGAGAGGTTCGGATATAGAACTCCGTCCCTCACTTTCACAAATGTATCCGAACCCTCCAGGATTCCGGGTACATCAATGGAATTATCGTGGTTATTGTCTGTGTAGTTATAGGCAATAACCACTTTTTCATTGTAGACATAAACAGAGTGCACGAATACATCCAGGAGCCTCTGCTTGAATCCCTCATCTTTGATATTCCCTTTTCTGAACATCTCAAGCCAATACACCACATGATCCTTGGTGATCTCCGGCTTTTTGATACTTTCCTTTGCAATCTGCACCTTAAGCTCCTCACATTCATTCTCAAGCTCCAGGAGCCTTTCTTTTGTTGATGGGGTATATATTCCATCCTCTATTGCCTTAAGGAGGTTATTGCGGCCATTCTCAGCTTTCCTGAGGGCAGATTTTAGCTGTGAGAGTAATTGGTTCACAGTATGCTTTTTATTGATCTCAATAACCTTATCCGCTATATAATCAATCACATCATCCTGGAGCACATCAGAAATGGTATGCTGCACCACAAAATCCTCCAGCTGTTCTTTCCGGATGGTTTTGAGGGAGCAATCATGAGAGTGCCCTTTCTTTTTCCGTGTGCTGCACTTGTAGTACAGATATTTATTCCCCTGCTTTCCATAGCCGGATTCACCCACCAGCATGGCTCCACACTCCCCACAAAAAGCCTTGAGGGATAAAAGATATCTCTCAGGAGCCTTATACACAGCTGATGAGTGAGGCCTCCGGATAATTTTAGATTGTACTGCATCCCATAACTCCTCAGAAATGAGGGCAGGGATGGGGATATCTATGCCATCATAGGTGCATTTACCTATGTATTTCTCATTTCTTATCATGGAGTATATGCCATTCTTGGTGATGGGAGAGCCTTTCCGGTTCTTTACACCCATCCTGGAGAGCTCATCAAGGATCTCTGTGGCCGTTTTCCCGGCTGCATAATGTTCAAAAACATATTTCACCACCCAGGATTCATCCTCATTCTCAACATATTTCTTTTCATCACTGATCTTATATCCATAAGCAGCCATACCACTCACCGCCAAACCTTTCAGAGCAGATTCTCTCTGCCCTCTCTTTACCTTTTGCCGCAGATCGGCCACATAATACTCAGCCAATCCCTCCATAAGAGATTCCAGGATAATTCCCTCAGGACCATCCGGGATCACCTCCTTGGCATACAATAATTTGATACCATGCCTCTTTAATTTGATCTTATTAAGGGCAATCTCCTCCCTATCTCTGCCGAACCGGTCAATTTTCCATACAATGATAGCCTCAAACTGCCCCTTTTCACTATCCCGGAGCATCTTATTGAACTCAGCTCTCTTTTCAAAGTCGGTACCGGATATATGCCTATCTGCATACACTTTTAATACCTTTATATCATTCTGCTCAGCATAGGCCATACAATCTCTCACCTGGCCCTCTATGCTCTGATCTGTTTGCCTTGGCCCCGGAGAATACCGGGCATATATTACTGCATTCATAGCTTATCCCCTAAGTTTAATATCATTTTTTATCCTTGGCCGGTACCAGGGAAATAAAATTCTTGATCATTGCCCAATTTTCAGGAGAATAATCATCCTCAAAAAGCGTTATATCCTCACCAAAATCTGATTTTGCAATAGGAACAGATGCATAACCAAACTCATGCAATAAATCCTTTTGGCCATAGAGATCACAGAGCGCAAGCAAAATCCGTGGTTCAGGCGAGCCATGCCCATTCTCATATCCATAAATAGTGCTCTGAGCAATGTTTATTCCATACTTTTCATTTAGTGAGGAAAGGAGCACATCCCATTTTAAGCCGGATTGTTTTCTCATTTTCTTAAGAGCTTTGCCAATATCTTTCTTTTCCATCATCAGCAGATACCTCCAACCTAATTTATACCATAGTTTATGAGGATATGAAAGAAAAATCATTCGAAACTAATAAAAAAGTGTTGACATTATTATTTGCAAATGATATTTTGATATAAAGTCATTAGGAGCTAATGATTATTGAAAGGAGGTATTAGGATGCAGAAACAGATGCAGGGCACCGCTACACATAACCTGATGGAATACATCAAGCAGAGAGGAATAAAAGGCTCTGCCATCTCAACGGCCACAGGAGTATCAGCCGGAGTATTGTACCCGGTTATGCAGGGCCGGAGAGAGCTGAGAGCAGATGAGTTCCTGGCAATATGTAAGTTTACCGGAGCGGATCCCAAAGAAATGTACCAGGAGGAATGAGTATGGGAGTGATAAAGCCAAAAGCAATCCCGGATCATGTGGCATTGCTCCAGGCTGGTTTTATAGAGAGAGCGGTGCTGGATTATTTCAAAGATCCGGTGCATGAAAAAGAGTTCAGAAAGTGGAAAAGAGAAAGGAGAAAGCGTGAAAAGGAAACATTTAACGGCAGCAGCCCTGATTTTGGCAATGTGGCTCATAGCAATCTTTACATGGTGCACTGAATCTCCCAGGGCGGCGCAGGCAGAACCTTTGCAGGCAGTAGATCTCACCTGGGAGCCCATCCCGGATTATGTATCTCCGGAGCCTGTGGTGCTGGAAACCTATGAGCCGGAGTTCATAGCATATGAGGATGTGCCTCTCCCGGAGGATATGCAGATATTCATGCAGCAGGAGTGCAAGGAGCTGGATCTCTCATATGAGTTTGCCCTGGCACTCATGGAAACAGAGAGCTCGTTTGACCCGGATGCAGTGGGTGATGGTGGCAGATCGGTGGGATACATGCAGATCAATCAGTGCAACTGGCAGCGGATGGCTGATGATTATGGGCTGGATGTATCTGATGAAAAGGAGAATGTGGCAGCAGGCCTCAGGATCCTCCGGGAGCTGTTCGATCAGAACACAGATCCATATTATGTGATCCTCTGCTACAAGGCCGGAATAGGAAACGGAGCAAAGCTCTATGAACAAAAGAAATGGGTGGGAGATACATATGATTGCATAGCGATCTGTGAAAGAGCTGCCCAGTGGGAGAGATCACATGGAAAGTAAAAAGAAGAAAGCCGGGGAGATCATGGCAGGAGGAGGGATGCTTTTCTCACTGCTGGTTGCATCAGGATTTGATGCACCGGGAAATGATATCAGAATGGTATGCACTCTCATGGCCGTAGGCATGACAGTGGCGATAATTGGGGCAATAATGGCCGATCTTTGGACATAGAAAAAGAGCTGTTGCAAGCAGCCCTAATTCCGAGGATGTGATACACACCCAAACTCTAAGAATAGTGTATCACAAAAGCCTAAATTTATCAAGCAAAAATCCTTTATTTTTGCCGATTTTAAGAGGTTTTTCACAGCCTCTTAAGTGGCTCATTAGGATATTAAACTTAGGGAGGTGATACACCAAAAATGTATATCAGAAATGAATATGATCTTGGGAGGGTGATCCAGGTGGAACATTATTACCCTGGTAATTATGGAGCACCGGGTAAACCAAGACAGCCCAAAAGGAAAAGGACACCTGAGGATATAGAGAGACAGAACAGGACCAACCGGGCAAAAAAGATCCAAAGGATAATCCTGGCCAATTTCAAAGAGGGAGATTGGCACCTGATCCTAAAGTATAAACCCGGAGAAAGACCTGAGACATATGAGAGGGCAAAAAAGAACCTCAAGAATTTCTTGGATAAGATCCGGAGGGTATACAAGAAAAAAGGATATCAGCTGAAATTTATTGCAGTAACAGAGAGAGGTAAAAAAGGGCAGGCCCTCCATCATCACATCATCATTGAGGATATCCACACACCGGATTTCAATACTGTGGATCTCATCAAAAAGATGTGGCCGGGGTTCAAAACATTCATTGATCTGTATGAGGATGGAGATTATGAGAACCTGGCTGAGTATATTGTGAAGATCGAAACCAAAGAGGAGGAGGAAAAGGGCAAGGCCACATATTCAAGATCCCGGAACCTGATCATACCAAAACCCAAGAGGAAAAAGCTCCTCAGGAGGAAATGGCCGGATGAACCAAAGCCCAAGAAAGGATACATGATCATTCCATCAACTGTATACAACGGAATCAATCCTGTGACCATGTACCCATACCAGCATTACTCAATGAAAAGGATTGAGAAAAAGGATCCGGGAGGTGGTTCAGGATGAAAATACGGATGATCATAGAGAGCACCTGGCACGGACCATCCAAAAGGGATGGAGTGGCAATGTGGCTGATGGAATACATGAAAGGTGATATCCCCATCACCAGGCAGGGATTCATTCACAAGGAAGATGGCACTGAGGCAGCAGGCTGTTTGATGGCCATGATAAATGCCTTTCATATGCTGAGAGTTCCCTGTGATGTGGAGATCATCACCCAATGTGATAATGTGCTGCACACCATGGGAAACCACTGGCACATCCAGTGGAAAAAGAATGATTGGCACAATTCAAAAGGCAAAGAGGTGAGGAATAAGGACCTGTGGGAACTCCTCACAGAGAAAATGGATCCTCACACCTACACCATACACGGAGGGCATCACGATTATCAAACAGTGATGCAGGCAGCAGTACAGAAAGAATTTGAAGAATGGAGCAAGGGAAAATGAAAAAAGTGTATATATGCTCAGCATACTCATCCCAGGGAAAGATTGAGGAGAATGTACAGAGGGCAAAGAACTACTCAAGAATGGCCATTGAAAAGATGTGCCTGCCAATCACTCCTCACATCTATTTCACCCAGTTCATGAGTGATGATGTACCGATTGAGAGAGCCATTGCCTTGAATATCGGCCTGGAGCTGATTGATGAATGTGATGAGCTGTGGATCTTTGGAACGGCAGCAGGCGGCATGGAGGATGAGATCGATAAGGCCAAGGAGCTGCATATCCCCATAAGGGAGTTCACAGTGCACGGCACAGAGATACCAAAGGCACAGCGGAGGTATATCTGATGGCCAAGAGCATCATTCAAAAGCATACAGATCCCTTGAGCCGTGAATGCTATTTATGCAGGAAAGAGGCAGATGAAAAGGGATATTTTGGAGAACTGAAACACACCGGATTGCACAAGCATCATTTCATGCACGGCCCACACAGAAAGAAAGCTGAACACTTTGGCCTGTGGGCATATGTATGTAATGAACGGCATCACGAATATGGCCCTGAGGCACCGCATGTGAACAAAGAGGTGGATCTTTATTTGCAGCAGGTGGCACAGAGAGCATTTGAGGCCAAGTATTCACATGAGGAATGGATGCAGCAGTTTGGCAAGAATTATTTGTGAAATGGAGGGATGAGCCATGAGTAACACAAGGAACACACTGGGAGATCTGAACAATCATCTCTTTGAGCAGCTTGAAAGGCTCAATGATGATGAGATGGATGAGGAAACCCTGGAAAAGGAGCTGAAAAGATCCGAGGGCATGACAAAGATTGCCGAAAAGATCATCCAAAATGGAGAATTGGCCTTTAAGACCATGAAACACATGGATGAGTACGGACACAACCAGGAGGGGCAGGTGCCTGTGATGCTGGAGATTCACAATGCATAAGTATCCTGAGGGCTTGCTGGAATTTGTCAAGGATAATTACCTCATCATGGATAACCGGGCACTGGCAGAGGCCGTGGGCTTTATATTCCATTATCCCATGACCGCCAAAGCTATGAACTCACTGAAAAAGAACCATCATTTAAGCGGAGGCCCAAGGGTAAAGGTATATACCCAGGCATGGCCAAAAGAGGTATGTGATTTCATCAAAGCCCATTACAAGGGAAACGGACATCAGAAGATGGCAAACATGGTGAACAGCAATTTTGGCACAAGCTATTCAAGAGATCAGATCAAAGGCTTTTATGCCAGGAACAAACTTGATTCCGGATTGAGAGGAGATCTTGAAAAGGGCAGAGGCTGGAACAAGGGAAAGAAAATGAGCCCTGAACAATATGAAAAACGCAAGGGCACAATGTTCCAAAGAGGCAGCAGGCCTCACAATGCAGTTCCGGTTGGTACCGAGGTGATCAGAGATGATGGATACCATCAAACCAAGATTGCAGAGCCCAATGTATGGATGCTCACACATATACTGATATGGCAGCAGGCGAATGGAGATGTGCCGGAGGGCTGTTTGGTTAGTTTCAAGGATGGAAATCCGGATCATATCAGTATCGATAATCTGTTTTTGGAAACAAGGCAGGAACACCTGGAGATGAACCGGAGAGGATACAGATCCGAGTTCCCGGAGATAACAGAGGCAGGGCTGAATGTGGCCAAGCTGAGGATAGCAGCCAGGCAAAAATCCGATAAGAGAAAGAAAAAGGAGGCTCAGCCAATGGCAAAGAGGACAAAAGAAAACCCAACAAGGTTCACAGCATCACGATACAAGGAATTTAAGCACATGGACCAAGAACAGATGAAAAAGGCTGTGAATGCTTATTATTTCCAAGGATTAAGGGATGCCCAGGAGGCAGCAGGCTTTGATGCTGATAAAGCCCTTGAGGCAATATCTCAGATCAAAGGTATTGGCCCTGGAAAGCTCAAAGAGATTGAGAGGGTGCTGAAAGGAGCAGCAGATGGAAATGAAACCCAGTGAGATACTGCAAAGCTATGAGAATGCACAGTATAAAACCAAGCAAATAGGTATCCTGGCAGAATTAAATGCCTGCTCCAAGGATGAAATCACAGAGATCCTGAAAGAGATGGGAGCGGAGCTGCCAAAGAGGAAATACCAAAAGAAAGAGGAACCGGAAAAGGAACCTGAAAAAAAGGAATGGGAGGAGCCTGAACTCAAGGCCATCCCGGAACCAAAGGAGATACCACAATCAATACAGCTTGTATTGTATAACCGGCTGGATGAGTTGGATGCCAAGATCCGGGAATACACCCAGGGCAAAGAGAACGCAGAGAAAGAATACATGGAGATTGTGGAGTTTTTGAAGCTTAAGTAAATGGAGGGATAAGCCAATGGCAGAGATAAATGATGCTTTAGGAGCAAAGGAATACCTCACAGAGATGAGGAAAAAGTTTGATAAGACAATGGCCCCGGAGATGAAAGCAGCCATGAAAGAGGCAATCAATGCACTTGATTTGCAGATACCTCAATCCCCGGATATTGAGGGTGATGGATATGCTCCCGGAACGGATCAGATTGTATATGATACCTGGTACTGCCCAAATTGCGGATGCGGCTATGAATATCCGGATGATACCCATGATTTCTGCCCGGCATGCGGCCAGGCTATCAGATGGCCACAGGAGGAGAGCTGATGAGCAAGGAGCTGACAGAAAAGCAGAAAGCCCTCATCAAAAAGGTGCAGGCATTGGCAGAGCGTGGAGTTGGTGGAGAGAAAGAGACCGCCGAGAAAAAGCTCAATATGCTGATGAAAAAGTACGGAATTGAAAGCCTGGAGCTTGATGAGGATAGGCTGGATGATTATGATTTCAAATTTTCCGGCTCGATAGAGAAAAAGATCCTCCGGCAGGTCATATACAAGGTATTGAGAGATCCTGAAAAGCTAAGAGAAAGTGTTTTCTATTACCGGTATGGAAAAGGCAGCAAAAGCACCATGATTGTAAATTGCACCAAGGCCGAGGAAATAGAGATCAGAATACAATTTGATTTTTATAAGGACCTGTGGAAAGAAGAACAGGAGCTCCTGCTGGATGCTTTTATACAACATCACCGGCTGTTCGGAAATGGAACAGCTGACAGCAGAGATCTCACACCGGAGGAAATAGAAAGAATCAAAAGGATGTTCAAGATGGAGGCAGGCCTCCAGGATAAGACAATGACACCCATGTTAGAAGAAAAGCATTAAGTGGAGGGATAAGCCATGAATGAGAACCTGGGAGATCTGATTGCAGCAGCATGTGAGAAACAATGGGATGCAGTGGATACAGCAGAGGAAATCATACCGGAGGCGGTGCCGCTGATCATAAAGGCAGCGGATGAATGCAGGAAAACAAAGCTGTACAAGAAAGAGCATGAGCGTGAACCTGAATGGTTCAAAGAAAAGAGCTCAATGGAACTGTTCATGCACATGACAGTGAAAGTAATAAAGGGGCCGACAACGGCACACAAGCAGCTCACACCGGTATTGATGCTCCCGGCAATAGCAGATGCACTGATCAGGGAGGGCAAAGCATGATGAAAAGATACGGATTAGGAGATCCAAAGGCAGCAGCCGTTGATCTGATGAGATGCTTTCCGGGCAGTTTTATCAATCAGAGGCTTGAGCTGATAGTACATCCGAGAACAAACCAGTATTTTCTCCTGGAGGATTGCCATACCGGAGATGATGTGGTGGCCAAGAGTGTTGAATGGCTCTCAAGGGCAGCAGCCAAAGGCCAGCCATACGATAAAGAGAGAAATAACCGGGCATTCAGGGAAATGATGCAGCAGGGGCTCAATGAGTTTTGGGGCACCAATTTCACCGAGGAGGATTTCTTAAAGATCTATCAGCACCTTGGAAATGCAGTGAACCATGAGAAAACAATGAGGTTTGTGAGATCAGGCTTTGATATGCAGGAGCTGGAGGTGAGCTATGGAGCAACCGGTACAGATAACCCTGTTTGATTGGTTGGCAGAGCAGGAGGGCAGTGATAGGGAGATTGAGATAAAAGGAGCAATCAATCCAAAGAAAAGCCTCAAAGAGATAGAGGGTGTAAGGCTCTCATATGGAGATCTCACCCTCATAGTGGCCATGATCAGAGATTATGTGAGAGGCCTGGATGAGGTGAAACAGGATGATATCCAATGGCAGGCATATTACCGGAAAAAGTTTTGGGATATGGCAGAAAAGATCTCTGATCAGATTGGATATGATTATGATTTGGCCCTCAAGAACTGCCTGAAAAAGCAGGAGAAAGAGAGTGATATAGGTGAGGATGCCCTCATACTGGCACTGAAAAGGGCACCAAAGCCCCAAAAGCAGGAAAACACTGAGGAGAACACCGAGGAACCGGAGAAAGGTGAACAAAAAGGGAATGAATGAATTTATGAAATTATATACCAGGCTCTCCCTCCAATATCCCCTATACATGACATTCAAGTATATGCACACCGGGATCCCCAGGTGGAGGATAGATGTATTTGGCAAGGATATGGCCAACACAGGAGGCAGCAGGTGTGATATGCAGATAATCCATGCAGAGGAGAAAGAGCTTGAGCAGGTATGGGAAACAGCAGCCAAAGCACTAAAGAACAGAGAACAGGATCTCAGTAAGTTGTAACAAAGGAGGATAAGCCAAATGAGAACCGAAACAGCAACCATGTTGAGTGTGGATGTACTGCATGAACATCCGCAGAATCCCCGGAAAAGCATAGGGGATGTATCAGAACTCACGGAATCGATCAGGAAAAACGGAATAATGCAGAATCTCACTGTTATTCCTGGCCACTGGGATGATTCCGGCAATTTCCATGAGGATGAATACACTCTCCTCATAGGGCACCGCAGATTTAACGCTGCCAAGGCAGCAGGCCTCACAGAGGTACCCTGCCGGATCGTTGAGGGAATGGATGAAAAAGAGCAGCTCTCCACCATGCTGGAGGAGAATATGCAGAGAGCAGATCTCACCATATGGGAACAGGCAACCGGCTTTCAGCTGATGCTTGATCTTGGAGATACGGAGGAGGGGCTTGCAGAGAAAACCGGATTTTCAAAAACCACCATCCGGCACAGATTAAACATTGCAAAGCTGGATGGCAAGGAGATCAAGAAAAAGGAGCAGGATGATTCATTCCAGCTCACCCTTAAGGATCTGTATGAGCTTGAAAAGATAGAGGATATCAAGACAAGAAACAAGGTCCTGAAAGATGCCAGGGATTCCAGGGAGCTTGCATGGAAAGCCCACCAGGCAGCAGAACAGGAAAAGATGGATAAGAGGGCAAATATCATCATAAAGCTCCTAAAGGCAGCAGGAGTGAAAGAGGCTCCTGAGAAAGTAACTCATGAGATGTACTCCGGAAAGTGGGAAACAGTAAAGGAGTGGTATCTGAGGAGCGAAAAGGAGCCTAAGTTGGCCAAAGCCACTCAGGCAGATATACAGAGTGATTGGTTATGGTACCGGTATTATGGATCAGTAAAGCTGATAAAGCCCACACCCAAGAAGAAAGAGAAAAAAGAGGCAGATCCTACCGAGAAGAACAGAAAGGAGCTCAAGAAGAAAGTAAAGGAGCTCATGGTGAAAAAGCACATATTCATTGATGAGGTTATCACCGGCAAGCTGGATGGGATCAAAGAAGAATATGAAACTTGTGAGGAATTATGGAACCATTTGATCACAATGGGCACATATCTCTCACAATCAGGCCTCAGGAGGTTCTTTACAGAAAAAGACGATTACAGCACACCTCAGGAGGAGAAAGATGCAGCAGATGATAAGATCTCAAAATTAAGCCTCATGCAAAAGATGCTCATTATCCTTGATCATGCCATGGATAATGTGGGAGATCTCATGGATTGGAGATGCAGATATAACGATTCAAAAGCAGAGCAGCTTGTAGAGGCATTCAAGATCTTAAAGAAATGGGGCTGGACCTTTGAAGATGAGGAAATAAACATCCTGGATGGTACCCACGAACTGTATACAAAGGAGGAGCACAGATGAGAGCAATACTGAAAACCGGAGGCAGAACGCTTGAACAGATAGCCGGGGATTCCATAAGGGATCCCCAGCAGATGAATCTATCTGTTGAGGATGCACAGATAGTAAAGAATTACCTGGATGCATGGGATGGTGTGCATGTATTTTTGAATGATGATGGATACCTTATTGGCTGGGATGGAGATTTCTACAATGTGGCCAAAGTAAAGGAGGCTCTTTACCTCATGCATCAGGATCCTGTGTTTGGATTGTATGTGGATGATAGAGAGGGCTTTGAAAAGGATTGGGCAGAGGGAGAGTTCCAGCCGGATGCCGGAATCATGTTCAGGCCTGATGAGTATATTATCGATACCGAGACACCCAAGGAGAAATACAAGAGGCTAAGGGAAACATACCCACAGGCCAAGGTAATAAATGAGATCTCCGGCAATGATGCAGCAGGTGTGAGCAATGTGGAGATAACAAACTGCCACATCAAGGAATATGTATTCCAGGATGGGCATTTCCTGTTTAGGGATATGGCAAGGAACTATGTGGATGCTCTTGTTTGGCACAATGAAGAAAGGACCATCCACGAATATGAACAGGCAAGAAAAGATGCCTGGGAGATAGTGAATGGATTAAAGTGGCAGATCGGCATCTTTTTGGAGCTGAAAACGGAGGTGTAAAATGGCAACAAATGCGATAAATCCTCAATGCGAGGGGCAATCGGAAACGGATTTATGCGGTTTTGAGGGGTATGAAAATGTAAAAAATGCGATAAATACTCAATGCGGAGCCGTGTTGAGTAAGTGCAAAATCATAGCTCAAACATATGGCCATGAACCTCAATCAAGGATGCTCCAGGAGGAGGCAGCGGAGCTCATCCAGGCAGTGAGTAAATATTACAGATCAGCAAGGCCCTCAGGGCTAAAAGATAGCAAGGCAGCGGATAACCTGGTTGAGGAGTGTGCCGATACAGTGATCATGATTATCCAGGAGCTGATGTTCCTGCAAATAGATCCGGAGCTGTTCATGGATCTTATTACCGAGAAATTAGATAGACAGATACACAGAATGAAAGGAGAGGGCAGATGATTGCAACAATGGTGTATATCCTTAAGGTCCTGGGATTGCTTGTATTGATCCTGATGGCATTATCGGCAGTATTGTTTATGGTGCTGCTGATCAAGAATGTACTAAGCTAGAGCATGAAAGGTGGCAAAGATGGAAAGCTATAAGGAAATGGAGAACATGACCAGGGAAACCATGGAGAATATCATGGATGATTGGTTTGGAAAGTATCCGGTTCTCCTGGATTATCTTGAGGCAGCAGGCTTTTATGAATGGCCAGCAGCAAAGAGCCATCATGGAGCTGAATGGGGAGGATTATTCAAGCATTCCCTCCAGGTAACATATGAGCTTAAAAGGCTCACCTGTGATCTTGGGCTCACATGGCAGAGAGCACAATCTCCGGAGATAGTCGGAATGCTGCATGATGTATGCAAGCTGGATGATTACTGCATGTTACCATTTGGAGATAACGGAGGCCCCGGTATCGAATACAACAAAGAAAAGCTCTATCCCGGACACGGAGAAAAGAGCCTCATAATGCTCATGGGCCTTATAAATCTCACAGATGAGGAAACAATGTGCATCCGGTACCACATGGGAGCATTCACTGATCAGAAAGAATGGGAATACTACACAAGAGCGGTGAAAAAGTATCCGAATGTGTTATATACCCATACAGCTGATATGATTGCCTCTCAGATCAAGGGAATATGAGGAGGGCCATATGGAGCTTACAGCTGAGCAGATGGATGCCATAAGAGATGCAGCAGAGGCACTAAAGGAAATCTTTGAGAACCTAAAGGAAAAGTTTAGGGAACTCTGCAAAAGAATTGTGGATGTGCTCACACCATACCTGCAAAAGGTAATGAGGTGGGCAAGGGATGCCTGGAGAGAGTGTTTGAAAGCTCACGCACAGGCAGCAGGCCTTGAAAAGTGTTATCACCTGGCATTCTTTGCAAGAAAGAGAAGAACGAGAAAGAAAAACCTTAAGAGATTACTGAAAAGCATGGAGGATGAGGAATGAATAAGTGTATATACATGGGCAGGCTCACAAGAGATCCGGAGGTGAGATATTCCCAGGACAATAAAGCAGTGGCAAGGTACACCCTGGCTGTTGACCGGATGAAAACCAAGAACAACGAAAATCCCGGAGCGGATTTCATATCATGTGTGGCTTTTGGTAAATCCGGAGAGTTTGCAGAGAAATACTTTAAGAAAGGCATGAAAATCCTTGTGGAGGGGCATACCCAAACAGGATCCTATGATAAGGATGGCCAAAAAGTATATACAAGTGATTGCATCATTGAAAAGCAGGAATTTGCAGAGAGCAAGAAAGGCGGCACGGAGGCAGCAGGCTCAGATGATTTCATGAACATTCCGGATGGAATGGATGAGGAGCTGCCTTTTAACTAAACAAAAGGGAGGATGGAAACAGTGACCAAGGAAAGATTGGAGCAGCTCATCAGCTTAAGAGCTGAGATCAAAGAACTGAACAGGGAGATAGCTGCCATACGCTCAAGGAATAATGAGATAGTGACAGATAAGGTGCAGGCATCCTCCCATGAGTTCCCATATACCCAGGTGAACATAACCATAAGAGGCCTGGATACAAAAGGAGCAAAAAAGAGGAGAGCAGCCATCTATAAAAAGCAGATCATGCTTGAAAAGAGAATGGTGGAGGCACAGATCCTTGAGGCAGATATTTCAGAGTTTATCAATTCCATCCATAATTCCGAGATCCGGAGGATATTCCATGGCAGGTATGAGCTGGGCATGACCTGGGAGCAGGTGGGTAATGCCCTGCACTGTGACAGAACCACAGTGGAAAAGAAAGCATCAAAGTATTTGAGGGAGCACGGAGAGACCGCAGAAAGCTCCGAAACGGCAGCAGGGGTATAAATATATACCCAAGGGAATAAAAAGGGCAAAATGAGGGCAATAGGAGGGCAGAATGAGCAAATAATTTGCTCCCCGTATAAAATTTCCCACATTTCCCATTTTAGAAATGTTAATATGATAGCAGGTGAAATTGTGTTGGCTTATCCCCGAACAATTAAGATCCTGAAAAAGGGCATCCGGCTTTGGCCGGGTGCTCTTTCTGTTTCACAAAAAGGAGCTGAACAAAGATGAATCTGCAACCAAAGATCAACAAACTGATCACGGCCCTGAGGTTACATGGGGAAATGGTGAAAGTAAACACTCAGCAATATTTTTCAGAGAAACAGGGCAGGGTTTGCACCAAATGGATCCTGTGGGAGGAACATCCCAACCGGGATGGTGAAACCTTTTACAGTA
>ODAI010155761.1_pt1 | contig 19436 bp, 27 predicted proteins | sample 1539321 | NCBI WGS metagenome assembly ODAI01 (sample SAMN02144231, study PRJEB22623) | gut metagenome | biome: sheep rumen | host: Ovis aries | place: New Zealand
ATTTTTACGAATATAATCAATTAAAATGAATGTTGCATCTAATTCTTTCATTGAAACTACATCATTTACTTGAAAATCTCCATTATTTAAGGTTTTAAGTCTAGCATAAGTAGCATTATCTTGAAAATGCCACCATTCTGAAGCTAATCCAGACATTCCAGCCTCTTTGAATATTTCATCTAATAAAATAGCCTCTTCAGTCATACCTACAGCATAAGTTTTACTACTACCTGAAGGATATTTTACTGATAAAGTGCTCAATTCGTGCATAGGACTTGGCATTTCAGCTTCTTCACCTGTTTCAAGATTTACTAATGTAACATCTAAGGCTGCACCAGTATTATGAGTAGAAACACCTGATGCTAAAAACCAACCTTGACCCCAGTTATAAGATTTACCATTTTCAGTATAAGTATTGATTACTTTCTGAATTTCAGTATTATCATTATAAAATCTGGATAATTTTCTTGATGCTAAATCAGTAACTTCATGTGGACGATAAGTATCATATATTTTGAGAGAATAACCTTTTTCATTTGCAAGATATTGAGCTTTTGCTATATATTTTGCTGTACTATAAGCAATAGGAGCTACAAATTCATTTTTACCTAATCTTTTATTATAAGGTTTTCCAATATAATACAGTTGCATACCAGTTAATTCAGGAATATCTTCATTATTACATCTATAAACGCTATATTCTGCATTTGAGATATTATATTCAATAGAAGGCATAATATCCGGTAAGTTAATGAGACAATTCTTATATTCTACAAATCCGATTGCATCATAATACTGAATTATCCAATATGTACCAATTTCGTCAAGAATAGTAAATGCTTCACCGGCATCTATAGTAATAATTACATCTGAATTTTTCTGTGGTGTTTTTAATAGATTAGTTTGACAAAAAGTATATCCAGTTGCTCCTGTTATACTTCTTTCAAATTGAACATTTGAAGTATCTTCCGCTATTACTTTTACCGTATTTATTTGTACAACAAAAAAGGCTGTTAATATAACAATTAGCAGCCTAATTATAACTAATTTTGCAGTTTTCATAATTTCCTCTCTAATAATGTTGATAGAACTAGTCCGAAAGTTAATTTTCTTCTTTATTTTCTTTATGAAGTTTCATAAATTTATCAAAGTCATTAAGACCATATTTGATTCCGAATGTTTTTAAGCTATTAGCATATTCAAAGAATCTATCTAATGTACGATTATATACATCATAGCCTTCATAAGCTGCTGCACCTATAAAATCATGAATTAAATAGGCAGCACTAGTTATAGCATCAAAAGTATCATCAATTTCCTTTAATTCAGGAGCAATATCATAGTTACTACGTAATAATTCAATTACATTAGTTTGTCTATGACCTCTTACATCAATAGGGTCAATATCCGGAATATAAATATAAGCCATAGCTTTCAAAAGAATATCTATGGCTCTTGCTACAAAATCTGCAGCGTTTTCTTTATCTTTAGTTTCTTGTCTTTGATTCTTTTTACTTCTTGCACCTGTACAAGCTAAAAGTGCTGAATCATAATAATTTTGGGCTAAATCCAAACGGTCTAGCCCTTTACTAAATTCACGAGTTCCTTTTTCTAAAATGTCTTCACTCACCATATACTGTTACTCCTTTTGAAATAGTCTGCTTAAGAATTGGGCTATTATTATACTTTTCATCATCAATCATACAGGCCCAAACAAGGTCTATATTATCATTGATATATCTTGCAATAGTCTCAATTTTTGCAGGTGTCGGGTCATTTAAGTAAACAGCAACGTGCATTTCATCATCTCTATCTACTGGATTTTCAAGGTCAAGTGCATTACCAAATACAACCAATCTCCTAATATCAGCATTTTTGGCTGCATAATCACAGATATAGGTTAATGATTTCTTAAATGCTGGGTTTACTTTATTTTGATTTGTTATATTCATAATGTAATTTCCTTTCAATTTTTCAATTAAACAATTGTTACCTGACAAGCTGCCATAGCTTTAAGAGCTGTTTCATGACTTTCAGGTGTTACTCCTGCACATAAATCCTTATGTACAATTATCTTTGATTCCGGCATACTAGCCTTCATAATCAGTACGTTACTAATAACACAAATATCAGTACATACGCCTACAAATTCAATTTCTGTGTATTTTCCTGTTCTTGCAAATACAGCTAAATCTGTACTACCAAAAGTAGTCTTATTAAAAACAAAATCAGAATCTGTTACTTTGATTTCAGGTACAATCTTCCAACCTTCTGTATCTTTAATACAATGCTTAACTGGAAGATTCTGACCTTCCTGTGTATCAAGATAGTTTGCATAATGTGTATCTCTTGTAAAAGCTACATCACCATCAAAAGTATCTACATACTTTGCTACTTTTTCTACAATACTCTGAGCTTCCTTAGTACCAAGTACACCTGATACAAAATCATTCTGCATATCAACTACAACTAACAGTTTCTTCAAAATACAACACGCTCCTTTATAATAATTCTAGGTCTATAGATAACTCCGCAAGTATCTTCACTTGCTTTTATATAATAGGCACTGAGCTGTAACTCTCTGCCCTCATCATAAGCTAATTCATCACCTATTTTAGTATGACTACGAGAAGTATTACGTGAATTGGTATTTCTGTATTCCCAACGTTCTCCATCTTCATCTTCAAATAGGAAAACATCACAGTCACAATGTTTATATCTATAGCCACCTCGGACTGACAGAAGTTTTACCTGTTTTATTAACCTTTCGACTTCAATTATTTCTCCGTTAGCGGAGTTTCTGAATTTCATAATACCTCTCATAATAGTACTCCTTACTTTTCAGCTTTAGCAATCTGAGGAATAATCATGTTTGCTTTAAAGACCCATACTTTCTGACCTACATAAGGGTTCTCACCGAGGATTTCTTTGAGAATAGTAAGATTATGAAGGCTTGCATTCTGAACAGTTGTGCCATCAATGATTACAGGCTTAAAAGTAGCTACAGGAGTGATTACACCTGAACGACCTACAGACCATGTAATTCCGGTAAGTTCAGTCTCAAAAAGCTGGTCATAAAACTTGAAAGCAAATCCACCAAGAAAACCATGCTCATTAGAGCCTTTAGCCATATAAGACTCATAATTGTTAATCTTATATACAAGTCCGTCAATAGGGTACTTCTTGTCAGCAGCTACAGTCTTCATTCTGTTCTGCTGCTCTTCAAGATTTGCAAGGTCAGTCTTTTCATACTCAACTACTACAAAGCCAAGAGACTTAAGAGTATCGAGCTTAGTGCTGAGGTCATCTGTTCCTGTAATCATGTCCCATGCTACGAAAGAAAGATGTCTCTTTTCACATTCATCAGAATCAAGAAGTCTGATTGAACCTGCTGCAAAGTTTCTAGGATTCTTGTAAGAATCACTGAACTCTTCAAAATCATCATACTTGCAAATTACTTCGCCGTCAACGACGATAGTATCTTTACAAGGAATAGTCTTAGGAATAGAAGGAAGTCTGAAAGCATTAGCTGTAATGTCTTCACCGACTTTGCCGTTTCCACGAGTCTCAGCAGAAACGAGCTTTCCATCTACATACTTAACAGAACATGTTAAGCCGTCCATCTTGTGCATTACAATTGTATCTTCTTTTAACCACTTTCTAAGAACGTTAATGTCCTTAGTCTTATCAAGAGAAAGCATAGGGTGATTATGAGTTACTTTCTTCAGTCCGTTCTGAATGTCGAACTGAATAGTAGCTGAAGGGGACTTAGGGTCAATGTAACCAGTCTCTTCTTCATAAGCACAACAATCAAAATAAAGAGCATCCCACTGTTCATCAGATACTTCAGGAGTTCCCTCATCATACATTTTGGTGTAGTGGTTAAGTAATGCAATGTTCTGTGTGTATTCTTCTCTGTTCATATTTTATAGCCTCCGTAAATTTGCTTTAATTGCTTGTTTGATTATGTATTTATTATATCATCTGAGGCTATTCTTGTAAGTAGTTTCAAGTAATTTTTTGTAAAAAATTTCAGTAATTTTATACAAATAAAAGAGGATTAACTGCATAAGAATATCAGCTAATCCTCCTAAAAATTACAGTTTAACTACCTTAATTTCACCTGTTTCTTTGTGAACCAATTCAATAAAATTAGAGGTGTGTTTCTTGACTAGCCAGACATACGTGTCAAGTCCCTCCTTCATCAGAATTTTTCTTTCTTCGTACGTAGGCTTGTGTCCACTAATTCTCATGTTAAATCTTTTTTCCTCTCTTTTATAAAATTTTAATCTTGGTCTTCCGCGCCAATCTGAACGCTCTCGGCTGGCAAAATTTTAAACAAATGGTCTAACTCTCTATCAGTTACTTCAGAGCCCTTACCTGATTTATAGATACAATATTCATCTACATAAATAGTACCTTCAAAAGCAGTATCTACAGAAACCATGTTTCCTCTTGTAGAATTAGGGTCCTGATTAGAACCATCTGATACATAAGGTTTCTTACACTTAATGTCATTAGGTCCTTGTTTTTCACTGAAACTTGCAGCTGCTTTAATAACAGCATCTTTACACTTTCTATAAGCCTTCAAAGCAGCACTCTTAGCTTTAGGGTCTTCCTTTAAGTTATAGGAAAATACAGCAAGAGTAAATCCACCTGGATTAATTTCATAGAAAGCACCAATATCTGTGTTAGCAGCAGGTCTAACAAGGCCTCTAATATCATCCATAAATGTAACAAACGCATTTCTTATTTCATTAACGAAGATTTCCTCATTACCATAAGAAACTTCAATCATTTTGCTTGGTAGGTCTCTACGGTATGTTTCCTCAATCTCATCAGCAGATTTAAGGTTTTCAAACCATTCCTCATATTCATCTCCAAGATGTCTACGCTGACTTGCAAGATAAGATTTCCAATGGTCCATATAGAAACCACGATTGATTTTAGGCATAATCATTACTTCCATAGCATCTTCGTATGGAATAACTGTGTCATTTTGTTTGATTCGACAGAACAAATCAACAAACTTTCTTTCTTCTTTTGTCATTTTACTAATCTCCTTTATAATAATATGTGTTAACCTGTTATATTATTATAATTTCCATTCTTACTATTAAATAGCCTAAGATAAGCTATTTTGCCAATTCTTAAAATCTTCAATATTTACATAACCAGTAAAAGTGTAAATTTTATTATGGTCATCAAAATCAGCACATTTTAATGTTTTTTCTTGATAATTAGCTATATCAAAATCATCATAACGTTCAATAGAAACAAACTGTCTATTAAATTCTTTAATAGAAGAACACATAGCATTTGCAGCAATTTCAGCCTGTTCTTTATCAAAAAATACATAGGCATACTTTTCTTCACCTTGAATAGCCCAAAAATTATCTAAAAGTCCAGCTGACTTATTTACTACACTTTCTTTCCAATTACCATTACCTTTTCTATAATATGCAGCAAAAAATCGTTCTTTCTTATTACATTTTATTTTATAAACAGTACGAAATCTGCTTGCCAAATATTTGAAAGCTCCAAGATGCTCATTTGGTGCATCATTAAAGTAAGCTAATGGAATATCAACACTTTCTATAACATCAGAATTATTAAGTTGTATAACAACATGAATAAAAGGATGATTATTTTCAGAGACAAAGAAACGTGGGTTTCCTTGTACGGTACCAATTGCAGATATTCCAGTTTCATCATAAAGTTCTTTAAGTCGTCTTTCATACTGATTAAGTTGAGGCTGTATGGCTTTTATATCATTAGTAGTTTGGTCTACAATTTTTTGTGCTCTTTCCCTTGCATAAGAGGCTTCATTATAAGTATTAAGTACATTAGATAATTCATCTAAATTAAACATATTAATTCTCCTTTACTTTTATGTCTTACATTATATAATAAACAATAAAATCTTGTAAACAGTTTTATTGCTCATTTCTTCCGATAAAATCTTCAAAATAGCGAGCAGTCTCATGCATACAATCAACAAACTTACCATCTAATCTATTTAGCTCTTTTGTCTGGTCATAATTAGGTGATAATACCTTCAGTTTATTAAAGATTGTATCAATATACAATTCAGATGCTCTATAAGCTGCTGCTAAATCAGAAACATCTAATTCGTATTTAGCAGCAAATTTCATCATACAATCATATTCTTGCTGTAAATATTCTACTGCATACTCATGACAACTCCAAGCTGCATAAGCCTTACACTCATCAAGTGTTTTGTAAACAGCCTGTTTACATTCTTCAAAATCATCAATTGGTTGACTCATAACTGCCCCCTAAAAATTCTACTTCTTCTCCATTTTCAAGAGCAATATTGATGTTATCAACACAAATGTCGATTTCTTCCTGAGTCATAGCTAAATCATATTTACTGCAAATCATTAACCATGAATAACAGTAATCTTCAATGTTAATATCTGGAAGATACTCACAAGGTCCTTTATCAGACTTACTACGATTAGCAGAATTAAGAACATCTACACCAACCCACTGGTCATAAGCGTATTCATTTCTTTTTTCCTCATCCCAATCTTTACCACCACGTAAATATGTTGATTTAAGTGGTACAATATGGTCATAATCAAGATTTCCAAAATCTTTATCATCTTTCTTATCGTCCATATCAGTAATAATTGTTCCTGTATAAGGGCACATATAAGTATAATCTTCAGCATTAAACCATTTACTTGTTTTCCAAGCATAATCATTTCTATTTACCTTATTACCATCTAAAGTATAAGAAATAACTGGCTTTTCATAAGTAGTACGGTCATAATCATCATATTCAGGTAATTTATCGATTACACGAATAGATTTTACAATAGTATTCAAATCAGTTTCATTTGCTAAAACATTATTATAAACTAATTCTCCAGTTTCAGTAGTATTTTCTCCAGTTTCTGCTGTTGTACTTTCTTCAGTTTCCTGAACTTCTACTGCTACAACAGAATCTTCCTTATAGTTATTATTTAACCATTTAACAAAATTAACTGTATTAGCTGTTGTAAGTTCCCATTCCTGTCCGTCAAGATTTACCTTAATAGATTTAGCATAAGTAATACTTAAATTACTTGTTTCTTTATTAGGTACATTCTTCAAATCCTGTTTCTTTAAGTTACCATTTTCATCAACATACTGATTTTCGGTACTACCATTTGATGGTAACTGATTTCCAGGATTTTCAATTTCTGAACTTCCACCTGTTGGGTCAGTAGGATTATTATCGTTACCAATATCTATGGCTGTTGTACTTTCACCATTATTAGATGTATTAGTACCAATAATTTCGCTTCCTTTTGGTAAGTCAGGTAGATATTGAGTTGCAGGACCTAAAACATCTTGAGGTGATTTAAGGTGTACTTCTCTTGAAAATGAACTAAATGTATATCCACCTAAACTAAGAAGCCCTAAAAACAGAACACCAACTAACAGTGTTTTGATAATACTTTTTATCATTTCTGTTACACCTCCTTATTTTAGTCTTTAATCATTGTACATAACTTTAACACTAAATAATCCACCATCTATACCAGTAAACTGATAAACATTATTAGTTCCATCTGGCTCATAGTAATAGCAAAAAGATTTACAACCTTCATCAGTATAGCTCTTTCTACTATTATAATTCAGACCATAAGCCTCTAAAATTTCATCACTTGTACTGCCAATATGAATTCCTTTTGGTAAAGCTATAGTTACAGATTTTTTACCATCTATATTACCACCTTGTACACTAAAACTTTTACAAGTCATATCTTTAAGAGCACAAGAAGTTCCATCAGTAGGTACCATAAAAAATTTAACTACGCCTTCTCCAGTTTTAGGTGTATAATATAAAGTTACACCTGAGCTAACTGCTGATTCAAGTTCAGCTCTATTTTCATCTGTAAATACAATAGTATCTGATGTATTATATTCATCTGGCATATAGAAATTAACAAAATTTTCTTTTAGATGCTCATAATTACATGGAAATGCAATTAAGGTTCCATCAATAGAAACCATATCAAAATTTTCCACCTTATCAGCAAATTCATCTTCATCTACATTATATATGTAGTCTGGATATTCTGTTGTTGGTTCTTCCTTTTCAGTAGCATCAGCTTCTGTAGCAACTGGTACATCAGTTGGTGTACTTGTTTCTTCTTCATCTTCAGTCGTTTTATCTTCAACTTCATTAACTGCATAACCACCTTGTTCAGTGAGTGGTTCTTCTTCATTTTGTTTAGTACAAGCAGCTAATGATAAAATTAAAGTAAGTGCTAAAGTGCATATTAAAAACTTCTTCATTTTATCATCTCCTATTTACCTTTTTTAGGTTTACTTTGTTTAATCTTTTCTTTCAGTGCTTCAATAAATGTTGAATTACTGTCTTTTTCTTCATTGAGATTAAAAGTATTATCTACATTATCAACTACAAGGTCAATATTAGCAGACTTATCACTAATCATCTCAATAAATAAACTATCAAGTGTAGAATTGATACAGTAAACATAATAAATCATACAGGAATCATTCTGTCCTGTTCTACAAATTCTATCTTCAACCTGAACCATATCAGAAGGTACCCAAGCATAATCAATAATAATCATAGTATGAGCTGCAGTAAGTGTAATACCTACACCACCAGCTTTCATATTAAGAATACATACAGGTACCATTTTCTTTTGAAATTCATCAATAGAAAATTGTTTAGCATCATCAGTCATACCACCACGAATTTCGCAACATTTATCCTTAAAATGTGCTTTTAAGGTATCTGCTGTTTCATTAAAATTGGTTACAAGTACAACAGATTCATCTGAATTGATAAGTGATTCAGCTAACTCAATAGCAGTATCAATTTTATATTGACTGAGAATATTTCTACCAGTCATAGCAAGTCCCATATAGGTATCGCCTTCATCTGGTGTATATAATCTTCTCTCAATATTAACATAGTCTCTTTTAAATTTAGGTTCAATAGGAATAAACTGTCTCTGTTTCTTCAAATTAGGTAAAACATCCTTCTTAATACGTCTAACCATAATATTACTAAGTAGACCATGTAACTGGTCTGAATTAGAATTACCTGAGAAATCCTTACCAAAGTAAGTTTCCTTAGGGTCACAGAACTTATTAGCATAATTAAGAAATGCCCATTTACTGTTAAAGTCAAAAGCCTCACATTTAAGCATTCTCAAAATATTGAATAAATCCTTATTATGAGAAGGCATTGGAGTACCTGATAATAAATAACAATACTCTGCATGCTCTGCTAATTCAATAACTGATGTAGCTCGCTTAGATGCAGGTTTACCCCAGTTATTAACTGCTTTACAGTTATGACATTCATCTACAAATATACAATTAAATCCCATTAAATCATCAAGAAATTTAGTTACAGAAGCATATCCAATAATTGTCCAGTCATTTCCAAAATGAACATCTTCACCGCTAAGCTGAATCTGAACATCATCATTTGGACAAACGTTCTTAATCTCTCTATACCAATTAAGTCTAAGAGATTCTGGACAAATAACTAATTTAGGGATATTTATACTTGCTCCGACTAAAATAGAAATAAAAGTCTTTCCACAACCCATTTCATGACCAAGTAATACACGCTTTTTCTTAATTATCTTTGCAGCGTCCTCAATCTGAAAGTCATAAGGTGTGAAAGGTAAAGATAATTTAGAAACATCAATTAAAGTGTTTCCTGATTTATTTTTATAGAAAAGTCCTGATTCAATATCATCAATATCATACTGAACCATGAATTTATCAAGCAATTTAACAAAATTATCCAATTGTTCTCTTGAAATAGAAACAATAATCTTATCTGGATAAGTTTTACTATCTACATATTTAAGACAATTTTTTGCTTTTGAATCCCATAAGTCTGATACAAAATTAGAATCATTTACATTGATTTCATACTCATATAAACCATACTTATTTATATTACCAGTATTCTTACAAACTACTGAAGTCACAGCTTTCTTATAGTCAGTAACTGGGTGTTCAAAACCATCAATTTTACCACCGTTGGTTGCCATGAATAAATCCATACGAAGATTTCTAGCATCAGCCTTTTCTTCAATAGGATAATTACATAAGCAGCATGCAATCAGATATAAATCATAATCATTAGGATTATCTAAAGATGCGATTCTAAGCATATCTCTTTCATCTTTTAATTTATATTGTTTAGCTGCTAACATTTCTTTATTTTTCTCAATTAAATCTAACATTAAACAACCTCTCTTTATATCTTACAATTTACGTTTCATTATAACACAAAATATTGTATTTGTAAGTAGTTTATCACCGAATAATTACAACAACTTGACTATTATATGCAGATATTCCAATTACTTCTCTATTAAGAACATCACCAACTAAGTCAATCGGATTCTTAACTACAAAATTACCAACTCTTAAATTTAATTCCGGAATATACTCACGCGACTCAATAATGACATTCTTGACCTTTGTATGGTCTAAACAAATTTTACCGTTAAATAAATATTTTTTGAATTCCCCTAATGTCATTTAATCCAGCTCGATTTGTATTAAATTGTTTAAACAGTCAATACTGAGTACTTCGCGATTCAAAACATCTCCCTGTATTTCGTCCTTTCTCATAGACCTAAAATTTCCGGCTTTTAGTCCTAATTCAGGAATAGAGTGATTAGCAGTTATAACAACTCTATCTACAGTCCTTGGATTTAATAAAAGCTTAAATTGCCCTAATAACATATACGACCTCCTTTAATATTTCACCATATTATATATTAAATAGTCCTTATATATTAGTATTTTTCCAAATATCTGGATTATTCCATGTGTTAATAGCTCTTTCAAAATTCTTAAATCCATTTGGATATTTAGTAAGCTGCGTAAAATTACAAGCTCTACATATAATCCAATACTTCTTTTTATTTGCTACTCCTTTTATATAACAGGCTTTTAGCTCAATTTTGTCAACAGTAGCACCACAAAGCGGACATGGATTAACAATGTCACAAATCTTATCATTTGGATTCATCTCTTTTTCTCCTTTAATTACGGTAATGGGGTTCCAATATGGTTATTTAAGTTATCTTTTAGTTCTTTTAAGGCATTATCATAAACCTGATAAAATTCATCTTGAGTTATAAGTCCTTTTTCAAAATAAAAACCATCATAAATATTAACACATTTTATACCCTTTAATAAAAAGGCTTCACGCATCAAAATATGTAAATTTGATTCAATAATAAAAATATCAGGTCCAACAAATTTAGGTGTATTTAATACATCTGCCATTGCTGATTTAACTATATTCTGAAACTTCTTAATTGGTATATTTAAGTCTTCTACAAATACCTTATAAGTCTCATAAAGGTCTTTATCTTCTCTGCTTAACTTAGCATACTTTTTAGGATATTTTGAATAATATTTATCAATATATTCCCACCTTGTAGACCTATAACCAATAGCTCTTGACCTCATATAAATAGGCATTAAAATCAGCTTAAATTTAGCTCTATATTTATCTCTATTCTCATCAGTCCAATCAATACCAAAATTACATTTCTTCCAAATCAGCTCATAAATATCAATTTTGGAAGAAATTATATCATCATGATATAGATTATAAGATAAACGATAAATTGAGCCATTAACATCATATTCTACAATATCAGTAGTATGTAACATCTGCTGTAACATATCTGTTCTGGCATGACTGCTGCGCCAATAATTATCTTCATTTATCTTATCAGTATGTTCAGGATTTAAGGTATTACAAATCTCATGTGTCAGTCTTAAACTATTCTCATTTAAGTATTTACATTGAAATTCAGGAAATTCTTTATCTAACCACCATTTCTTATATAAGTATTCTTGATTCTCACTTATCTTTTTCTGAATATGAGCATTTTTCGTTAATATCTTTTTATGCTCTTTAGTTAGTTTAGATTCATCAATTTCCTGTAATTGCTCTATAATATCCTTCTGATTATTTCTTTCTGATAAGAAAGCTATAAACCGGTCAAATTCGACTTTATAACGTTCCAGATTACCTAATACGTCTACGTCAATTCTATCTTTCAAATACTGATTCAAAGCAGTCTGATTTAAACGATATACATTCAAAAATTTGATTTCATCTATATCTCCACACTTAATTTTCTTATATTTAGGTATAGTATAAGGTATTTTCTCTCCATCTTTCTTATAATATATCTGTTTACCAGCATTATCTCGTTGAGCATATTCAATAAATTGTAATTCTCTCAATTTACCAAACCATCTTTTAATAGTACGTGTTGTGCAGCCATAATACTCAGCTAATACTGTTTGAGGTATAGAAAACTCATTTTTAATGCTATTTGACCTATTATAATAAGAATACACAAGTATCAATATGAAAAATTCACGCATACCAGGTGTCTTACGTGATTCTCTATTTATCTTGCGCAAATCCTTCATTACGTGTCTATCCTTTCTTATTTATATAATTGAAATTTATGACTGATTTTATTTGCCACGTCATCTGGCAGCGGTCTAAATCCAATACAAGTAATTGTTCTACCTGTACCTTCTTCATCAATTTCTTCTGGTTTTAATTCAGTGAGACAATTATCTTTAATAATAAAGTAATCTACACCATAAACCAAACCTAATTCTTCAGCTATTATAGTAGCTTTCATTAACTGATTTAAGTTTTTGGCCTCACAAACTACCTTTGTAAAGATACCATTTATCCAATTTTCATAAGTATCTGTATCAAAAGATGCTGTTGAAACATATTCATATCTAACTTGACTTTTATCAATTAAAACTAAATGATAGCCAAGTAATGTGCTCTTATCAGGTATCTTTCTACAATAAAAGTATGATAATCCCTTATCATAGGCTTCCTGACACCATTTATCTAAATCTGGGTGTCTATACCACTGTCTACGGTCACCATCAATTGTTCTAAAACACTCAAAATTAGGTGCTAATTTCTTATGAGCCGATTGTTTTATTTTATACATAAAATATGCCATACTTGCATGTCCAACCTGTGCAGACAACTTTCCAGGTGACATCTCTAAGTCTTTTCTTGCAATAATTATTTGTTTCATTCTTCTACCTCTTCTACTTTATATTCTAAGATATTATCCAATATCTGATTATAAAACTCTACAGCCTCTTTTTCGCCACTAAAAGCATAGGAATTATCCCATTGTGCTACATGTTTGGTAAGAAAATCTTTAATAAAGTTCTTAAACAGTTCTGTATCAAATCTGATAGTATGATTGTACTTTTTACCATTTATGGTCTGTTCTACTTCCATATCAGACTGAATAAAGCCAGAATAGGTTATTTTGATATATAGAAATCCCTGTTCTTTAGTAGGAAACCAGGTTTCAAACATATATTTCATCCAGTCATAATCATCTAAGGTTACTTTTGTAATTAACCTATCATCACACGGAGCAGTTTTAGTTAAATCAAATTGAGTTAAATTTTCATCATAATCAATCTTTTTCAGCATGGATAATCTCTCCTTTTTTGTCTATTGCATCGTCAATCAGTATATTTAATACAGTTGAGCCTGATACAACTATAAAAGCTGCTATACTAACCTTAACTGTATTGATATTATAAATGGTACTGTAAAATACCGCTATAATACAAAGATATTTTATCATAGTAAAAATTGTACCAAAAGCTCTTAGCAATTTTATAGGTCTCCTTTACTTATTTTTTGAAAAAAGCAAGATATTTATCATATTATTGATATTAAACTATATTATATATATCATATTAGGGTGACAAATTTTGCGACAGATTAAAATACCCTATGAAAATGGTCCATAAGGTACTAAATTACTTAAATAATACAATCTCCAAAATTTCTACGCATAAGTTTAATAACAAAATCATTATCAAAATCATTTGCTGTTGTATAAACATAATCTGTTAAAACACGAAAATTTGTATATCCATTATCCCAAAGAGAAAAGCACAATGCTAATACGCAAGCATCTGAATCACAACCAATAATATCTATAATATCATCTGGTTCACATTGTAAGTGTTGCTGTAAAAAAGAAGCATCAAAGGTTCCATAGTTATTTTTATACAGTACCTTTTTATTATGTGTATCAAATTCTAAATCATCAATGGTTGCGTCCATACACCCATCCCAATTGAGATGAGATTTATAATTTATATTGCCTTCATTTTGCTTGAATATTGTAGCTACTATTTGAGCATATTTTTTCTCATTATCTTCTATAAATTTTAGGCATTTGTTATAATTTATTTTGTTTTTGTCAGCAAATTGCTTTTGTAAATCAACGATTATTAGTACATTTTTCATTTATTTATCCTTAACTTAATAATAGTCTCCTTATTAAACATATTCCCAGGTATTAGAAATTGTATCTACAATTACTAATTTTTGATTTCCAAATGGTGTTCCGTCTCGATGTGTAGAAAATGTATCAACCGATATAAAATGTTGATAAATTTTATCTAAGAATACTGTAGGGGCTTCAAAAGGCTCTGAAGTTGGTGTATGTCCAGTAACCTGCCAAAATTCAACTGGTCTAAACATCTCAAAATCTTCATATTTATGGGGTCTTACCCATAATGGACCTTCATCATCCCATAATTGATAAGCAGTTTCTCTATCGTCAGCAAAACTATTGATTTCAGTTAAAATATCATCAATATTTGCAGTATCAGCCTTATCACCAAAGTATTTATATACATAAGAGTCCATAAGGCCTGCATGTGAGAAAATGGTATTATCAATTCTATGTAAAACCTTAAATCTATCTCCAAATTGATTTATCATTTTACCAAGATATTTACCTACTGTAGCTATCATTTCATAAGAAAATCCAGATTGATTATAGTTATACATATAGCTATAGTCATGATTTCCCCAACACCATAGCATATCAGGGTGGTCTTTATCAAATTTAAGGACTCTTTCTAAAGTATTGATATAAAGGTCTACATTATGTTTTTGACCAAAATCATCTACTAAATCACCCAAACATACAATAGTATCATATCTATCAATAGATACATCATCTGCCATATCAAATATCCAAGGTTTTAGATGTACGTCTGGAATTATTAAAACTTTCATAATTACTCCTTATACAGTTATCATTTTAATAAATTCTGTAAATAGACTAGTTAAGAATGATTTATCTTCTCCTCTGTCCATACATTCTGAATCACCAGTCCACTTACCATCAATGTACTGTAATGTATATTCTCCAAATCCAATATTAGCACTCCAGCTAATTTTAATCTGTTTTGTACCATCTTTTTCATTTTGATAAAGGTCAATATCATCAATAGTGAGGTTCTTTATTTCCATTATATTATTCCTCCTCTTCAGACTCAATTATAGCCATAAGGCCTTCTACATTAGACAAAGCACTAATAAAGCCAACATAATAATCTCTATTTGGACTATTTTGAGCTCTTTTTATATTAGTAATCTCATTAGTCAATTTAGACCACATTTTTTTATATTTACTAATATTAGCAATTTCTTCAACTGCTTTATTATGGTCAGCTTCTGATTCACAATGAATTACAATATCATAAGTATCATCATAAAGTTTAGCTTTACCTTCTGAGCCAATTATTATGTTCATAAAATCACTCCTTATTATAGGTATAAAGTTTCTATTATGTAGACTTATTATATCAAAGAATAAACTATCTTGTAAATAGTTTGAATTTTAATTTTCAAATAAAAAGAGACTCTCTTAAAAAGAATCTCTTTTCTAGTATTATTAAATAGTCTTTATAAGCTACTAAAGAAATGGTCTCCATGTTGGAATAAAGCTATTCCACAAGAATGATAATAACCAGTTCTAAAAAATACTACATCATGGTTATATCTATCCATAAGCTCATCTCTTGCAATTTCAAATTCATCTTCTGTAACTGCATTTACAGAACTATATAAATAAGATGCTGTTGAAAACTGTCCCGGCTGATAAATTACATCATAAATGCTGTTAGGAAATGCGTCACTATCTACTCTATTCAAAACAGCATCAGCTACCAGTCTTTTACCAATAACATCTTGATTTCCAGCTTCTGCATGAATGAGTCTTGCTAAAAGCTCAACTTCTTCAGCATCAAGTGCTGCTCTTGCCTCCTCAAGTGTTTTCACTCTTGCTATTTCATCTTCTACAGATGCAGGTAAATAATGTGTATCATTTGCCTTAGGTGCTTCTGTAAGTTCTTCTTCTGTTAATCCCTCTTCTGTTGATTCTTCATTTTCAATAGCTGGTACCAAATCAGTTTCATAGGTAGGTTCAGTTATTGATTTTGCTTCTACAACACATTTATAATCAAATGTTGTAGTAAATACTGTAGCCATACCTACTGCTAAAATGGCCAGCAAACATCGGACTTTAAGTTCTTTAGTTTTCATATTTTTATTCTCCTTCAAAATTTAATTCTGTTGACTGTCTGTCAACTGCTACATTTGTGTTTTTAAACACTTTTTTAAGTTCTTTTTCATACATCTTAGGATTTACCATAGATGGTGAAAAATGAGTCAGCCAAAGTTCTTTTACATTTGTTTTAGCAGCGATATTTACTGATTCTTGCATAAGCATGTGATATTTTGTTTTTGCTTTATTTTTTGTTTCAGTATCATTATCACCATACATACCTTCACAAATAAATAAGTCAGAATCTTTAGCATACTCATATATATTACTACATGGTCTTGTGTCTGTACAATAGGTAAGTTTTATTCCTTTTCTTTCAGGAGTCATTACCATTTCAGGTGTAAAACCATCGACAATCTCACCATGTTGTAATTTATTCCAATAGCTAACTGGTATATTTAGAGCTTTTGCAGTATCAGGTAAAAATTTACCAAGTCTTTTAAGCTCAAATGAATACCCGTAGCAAGTTACTGAATGATTTACCTTAAAAGGATTTATTTTAAGTCCATAATATTCAAGAGGTGTTTCATCAGTAAGTTCAATGATTTCTATTGGATAACTTATTTCAGGAGCAATAATTCTTAATGAATTTACTACTTGTTTTATATGTTTTGGTCCACATATTGTTAAAGGATTTGTTTTATTTGAGTTATTCATTGCAAGTAATAAACCAGGTAATCCAGCAATATGGTCTGCATGTAAATGTGTAAATAATAATACATCAATATCCTTAAAACTCCAACCTTTTAATCTTATACTGGTTTGAGTAGATTCTCCACAATCTACTAAGAATGAATGACCTTTATATCTTAACATTAGTGAAGTTAAAAATCTATTTGGTAGTGGTTGCATTCCACCGGTACCTAAAAGGCATACATCTATCATATTACTGCTCCTTAAATAAATTATGTTAATATAATAACACAAAATATTTATCTTGTAAACAGTTTTGGTTTACATAATTAAAAAGAGCCTATTGACTCTATTATAAGTCTTTAGGCTCTTTTGCTTAGATTTTAATTATTTCTACGACCAAGTATTCATAATTTCTTCATGTCGCTTGACACCATCATTTTTAGATTTCTCAGACTGAACAGCACCAGGTACTCCGGGGTCACTCATAAAATCATTACGAACAATAATCATATTTTTAGTAATATAATAGAAGTTAATATCCAAAATACCATAAGAATCCGGAGACGGACCTATAATAGTATTAGAGGTTTCTTCTCTATTTTCCTGAGTAACCAGATTTGTTTTTACATACTCAAAAGCGGTCGTAGCGTCTGCTTCAGATGCAAATATATAGAATATGCAATCTGAATAATCATTAGCACCCTTTACTTTACTTGTCTTAACAGTACCAAAGTCTTCAGTTTTTGCTGGATTTTTTGTTAAATCAAGTCCAATTTTTTCGGCAATGGTATTTGCGTTATACAATGTAGGGTCTGCCTCAGCTGCTTGAGTTGGACTCGGTGTAGCTGTGGAGTCGGCTTCAGATGCTGTGGGGGTTGTGTCCTTCTTTGAAGAACAAGCTGCCAGGGACAGAATCATGACAAAAAGCATCATGATTGCTAAAATTTTTTTGTTCATTATTTAATTTCCTTTCATATAAGGTGGTTGTCTCTTATACGAGACAGTTATTTATGTTACGAAATAATTAAACTAATCAATTTCTGTATACCAGTTTCATATACAAGAAATGTTGATGCAGTTATAATTATTACTCCAATGGAAAACAATGACTGTTTTACAACATCTTTTGCTACAGGCCATTTGATTTCCTTGAATTCATTTTTAAGTACCTTAAACATGGTTTTTTACCTCACTTTATTAAATAGACTGATTATTCTTAATACTAATTCCAAAGAAATGCTTATCACTATGCTTTACATAACTCTTAACCATAAGGTCAGACTTAATAGCAATAGCAGTTTCTACAATTACACCTACAACAATGATAACAGATGTACCACCGAATGATAAAGAATAAATATTAGATACACAAGTAATAAATGTAGGAATCTGAGTAAGGAAGAATAACATTACTGCACCAATTCCAGTCATATATTTACTCTTATTGTATAAATATTCTTCTGTAGGTCTACCAGGTCTAATACCAGGAATACAAGCACCTCTTTTTCTAAGTCTTGTTGCAATCTCACCTGGAGCAAATGTAATTGCCTCATAGAAATATGCAAAGGCTACAACTAATACAAAATAAACAGCCAATCCAATAAATCCAAGCCAGTTATCAAAACTATACCATCTATTAGTGGACAAAATATTATAAAATACTGCTGTTACACTATTTGTATTTGCCATAAACATAAGTGGTAAACTAAAAATAGTTGATGCAAAGATTACAGGCATAACACCAGAAGCATTCAGTTTAATAGGAATATTTGAATTATTCTTTAATACAGATGATGTTTTACCACTTGCATTAGAATAAATTACAGGAATTTCTTTCTTAGCATTTGTAAGAATAACTGTAAATGCTACAAGGCCAAATACTACTATTGCAAAAATAGCAACTGCTGCTATAATATGCCAAATTGTTTTACCACTAACATAAACCTGATAGAATGAAAGTATATCTCTTGGAAGTTCAGCAATAATGTTAGCAGCAAGAATAAGTGATACACCATTTCCGATACAATACTTAGAAATATATTCACCAACTAAAATAGTAATTGTTGCACCGAGTACCCAAAGAGCACATACTGCACATACTGGACCAAAACTATAATTTGTAAAAAGTCCTCTATGTCCAAGTGTTATTGCAACTCCAATTGACTGAAGAACTGCAAGAGCAACACCAGTAATTACAGTAATTCTCTTCCATTTCTTCTGACCGTAATCACCCTGTTTCTGAATATCCTTAAGTTTAGGAAACGTTACACATAACAGCTGAAGAATAATAGATGCTGAAATGTACGGTGTAACACCAAGTGC
>ODAI013483060.1_pt1 | contig 19430 bp, 11 predicted proteins | sample 1539321 | NCBI WGS metagenome assembly ODAI01 (sample SAMN02144231, study PRJEB22623) | gut metagenome | biome: sheep rumen | host: Ovis aries | place: New Zealand
GAAAAATCTATTCCGAACAGAGCTGTTACATAATCCTTCTTCTCTATACGGAACATTCCCTGACGACCTTCTGCACATCCATAGTGAACATAATGTCTTATATAATCTCCTATATTAACACCGAATGCGTTACGAAGATCGGTATAATTATCCTTGTAAATGTATGGATCGAACCGTGCGCATGCCTGACGTCCCTCATCAATACCGTAATTAACATATTGAGCAATTAATGCATATCCGTCATTGGCATAAAGTGCTCTTACATCTGCGAAATGCTCAAGATAAAACGCAGGATCATAGACCATGTCATATTCGACACCTTGATACATAGTTGTAAAACCATTAAATTTGCCAAGCTTCTTCATATATTGATTGCGAATATTATATCCGTAATCAGCACCGGATGCCCATCTTCCACCTAAGTCCTCAACATAGGGTGCGCATCCTCTTGTTACAAGGTTGAATCTTGGATCAACACACGGATTATTAAGGGGTGCCGTGGATGCATATGCCTTAAGATGCTGTACCTGAGCCCTAATACCTGTTCTTACATCAGGGAACCAATTGAACCTATCAGGAGAAGAATCTACTGCTCCTATTCCTGCAAAGTTATAAGCCGCAATATTAACCGCTCCTCCAAATCGAAGAAATCCTGTCTCATTCATCGCCTGACAGAAAGCCACCTCCACTCTGACATTTTCTGCAGCACACTCCTCAATATAAAGGCGACAAAAATCATCCAATGTTGGCGCATCTGAACCGACCTCAGCATAGAAGGAAGGATATGTAGCGTTATTCTTGTAATAATTCATCAACTGACCTATAGTCACATTAGAAGGTCCCATAATAGGATAGGGTTCACCTTCTGCAAATGCCCTACCACCCGGGACAATACCACTAAATACTGTACAAAGGGTTGCAATAATTGTTACTGCGGCGATTATTCTTTTTTTCTTCTGTAGAAGACTTCTCATATTGATTCATTCCTCGCGTAATTTAACTATATCATGTAACAACAACAAAATGCTTTATTTGGCAGTTCTGCCCTCATACTTACCATATTGCATGTAATGCAGATAGTACTGTTTCAGATCCCAGCCAAATGCATCGCGCAAATCTTCATATCTGTTAATATATGTCCATAAATCAAAGTTAGGACTTGACGGTCTTCCTTCGCGCATACCATTTTCATAAAAATGTATAATCAGGGCAGTATCATTTATACCATACACATTCTTCAAATCTCTATTATGGGCAAGATAATAATCATAATCATATACATCAGAGAAATCAACTATCCATATGTTGCTTACACCACCACCTATAAGCACATTGTCATAGCCTTCAGTCTCTCTTCCTTCAATCCAGCCACAATTATTATAATGCAGATAATAGCTTCTTAAATCATTGCCAAATGCGTCTCTCAAATCCCTGTATCTATTCTTATATGACCAAACTGAGAAGCCATCTGAAGCAGAACGACCTTCACTCATTCCATACTCACTAAAATGTCTGGCATATGCTCTAAAGTCCCATCCAAAGGCAGCTACCAAATCCGGATTGTTATCCATATATTCGCTCATATTAAACAGCATGCTTCCGTTTCTGTCTTCCCAGATACCATACTCCATCCAGTGCTGGAAGCATTGCTGGTCACTAAATTGTCGAACATCCGGATTAAATGCCCTGTAGTTATCTGCGTTAAACGCACCCTCGTATTGCTTGAGATTTTCTCCATCCACAAGACCGTAGTACTGCGCAATTCCCTTTGCATCAGCCTCACCAAGCTGCCTTAAGAAGTTATCGTCTCTAAGCTTATTGTAGTCTCCATCCATGAAGCCGTGTTCAACAATAATTCCAACAAATCCTCTTTCTTTTGCATTACGTATTATAGAGTAGTAATCAGACCCGTCGGAAGAATTCCTTATCTTAATACCTCTGTTATTCATACCGAGCGCCGCAATATTCTTGCATATCCTATCCGCAAGACCGCGCCCTTCTGTACTGACATACGAATTGCCGTTAGCATTAGGATAGTATACTTCAACGCCTGAGCCACCTCCGGAATTCATATGAACACTAACGATAGCTCTAGCACCTTTTTGCTGAGCTATATCGACTCTGTTAACTAAGTCCGTATTAACAGGATAACCCGGAGCCGTATCATCATATCTTGTCATATATACTTCGACGCCGGAATATTGTTCCAGGTAAGATTTACAATACTGCGCCACCTTGAGATTTACATCCTTCTCGAGAAGGCCATTATACGTTGCTCCTGAGTCATATCCACCATGACCCGGGTCAAGCACAATAACAATACCTGCGGCCCTTACTTCAAGCGTTGTCATAGGCAGTACCAGTCCAAGCGACATTACCATGCACAAAGACATCGCCACAATCTTACTTACAACTCTCCTTTTCATCAAAAACTCCTTCAAAAACTCTTTTTATTAACTCTTTCTCATCGCACAGTTTTGTATTATACCATATAATCTATTTAAGTGCACTCCATGCATATCCTTCATCTTGCCATCCGATTGATATAAGATGGTTAAATTCTGCCTGATTAGATGTATAGTGATGAGAACCTACTCTCGCATTGGGATTGTATGCACGAAGCATCTTAATATCTCCACCGGAATACCACGCTATTCCCTCGTATGTCCAGCCGGCATATTTTAGCATCTCAACTTCAGCCATGTTTGTTGTATAGTGATGATCTCCTGCATAGGAATTGTACATTCTATATACTTTATCACCACTTGAAGGAGCGAACCACGCTACTCCCTCATATTGCCATCCGAGACCTGCAAGATGCATAGCCTCTGTAAAGCTTGCCGTATAGAAATGTTCCCCGCTGTTAGGGTCAGGATTATACATTCTGTACATAGGTTTGCCCTCATCCTCTGCAGAGGCGCTGACAATATCGCTATCCAGATACTGATCTTTTACTGCTATAGCCTTGATGTTGCCGCTTGCTACATTTACCGTAGCTCCGGGGTTACATCTGCTACTCTTGGTATATCCTACTGACGGGTCGCTTCCATCTGTAGTATAATATATTATTGCACCACTGGTATCGTCATCGAGCTTCACTGTATACCTGCTGCCACTTTGCGTTACATTTATAGTGGGAGAAGATACCTTCCCAACCGGAGTAGGCAACACTGTTCCTGCAGCATATCTTGTTGAACCGATGCTTTGTGTGCATACAGGCTTAATGTCTTTCCAGAAAGCACTATAGGTATGTGCTTCTCTGTTGCGAGCCTCAGACTCATCGACAAATGTATTATCGTCCAGCATAAAGTACTCGTAACTCAAAGGCGAAGCCATATCATCCCACGTACAATCTACGTTATACCATGAATTGTTAACTCTAATCTCACTCCATTGATGAGTACTGCTTGTAATGGACACCGAATCTATTCCGATTGAATTGCAAAGCGCGTCATATGCTTCTGAATAACCGGCACACACGGTAGTCCCAAGTATCAGTGCCGAATACATACTTTGGGTATAATACTTCTCATCATTCTCACGTGTAATAGAACCATCACTTCCTATAGCCGTATTATTATAAGTTACATTATTGCATATTGTATCATGTGCCGCTTTCGCCTTAGAAAGCTTGTCTGCCTCTGATGAAGGCACACCCACCTCTTGAGACCACAGCGCAAGCTTAGCATTGAGTGCCTCTGTTGCCGCAAGTCTCTTGGTGGCATTTGCCATTCCTTCATATACGCCCAGATATATATACGTATTATCCGTATCAGCTATTGTACTGTTGCACAGGAAATAATACTGCGGGTTAGAAGCCCGAAACATAAATACGAAATGAATTCTATCATTAGTATCTGTAAAAATACTGCTGCCGTCAGCTCTTGTCGTATCTACTTTATCAACGACATAAGCCTCACTCTTACCGTTATAATCAGAATACGTTGTTGTCTTAAAATCCTTACCTACATTATCTCCTGCAAGATACGAATAGCACAGCGCATCTAATCTATCCCACAGCTCTTTTCGCTCAGCCGATAACTGATTGTAGAAATATTTTGACGAATACTTATCCCACGAGCCCAGGTACTCTTTAGATGCGAAGTACTCCTCTGTTAATGTCGCTTTATTAGTATTCTCTTCGTCAATGTCTTCTTGTGATTTTGCTGTTATATCAGATGAATCATCAATAATAATATCTTCTTCATATACATCATTATACTCTGTAACAACCTCATCACTTATATCTGAGGCGGTATTATCCGTTCTGTCAACCGCCAATGCATTAGACACAACCGTTACAGACAGCATGCATATAGAAAGAAGCGCTGCCAGTACTCTTTTTGTCTCAACTTTACTATGTCTACTATTATTCTTCCTCATAATATACCTTTCCGGTCTCTTCCTATCTTCCCAGTTTCTCAACAAAAACAGCTATCTGATTGCTTTCATACATCTCTTACCGTTTCTCATATCGGTAAGTATAACGTATATTTTCTCATCCTCACTAATTGCAACAGGTATCTCACTTCTAAATCCTGACAGATAAGCGGCATCATTACCTAAGGATTCTGCCACATCAAATCTCGCATCTCTTGTACAATCATACAAGGTTATCTTATCTTTGTTATCATTGACAAGTCCTATCTCGACTCTGTAATTATTACTCCTGGAATATGGCTTGTACACCCAGCCTCTTATATATGTCACATCAGAAAGCGCACTGTATCTTGAAGCAACCATGTTTTTAACTTCAAAGCTGTCAATGCTACACATTATCCCCTCATCAACCTCGATACTTCCTGCACTTTCTTCTCTTGAATAATATGAGTATTGAATATCTTCTACACCGTCATGAGGTACCGACACATCAGACCATACATAGCTCTTACTTCCATCCTCATTAATCTGGAGAATTCCAATATCATAGTTATAGACATTTGTTGCAAGAACCTTCCTGTCGATATTGCACTCAAAGCCTTCCGTCAGATTATCAATACCGAATGTCTCTTTAAGGTCTTTTCGCGTCCTCTTGTCTGCCGGCACAAGATATACCTGCCTTGCTTTATTACGTAGCATAACATACCTTGTAGACTTCATATCTGATACAGAATCATCAGAAAAAGCCCATCCTATGATTCTAACCATATTATCCTTAGCGATGCCATCAACACCAAGATTGAGATTAGACGGCATAGCAGGATATTCATCATCTACTATCTTGACATCGTAATTGTGAAGACCAAGACCGTATGTATCTAAATCATAATTAATATTATCCTTAATTAAGTTCACATTGTAGAAGGGGTCTTTATCCAACAAATCCTCGTGTTTACTTAATAAATGTCTTCTCTCAATATTCAGTCTGTCAATCTTCTTCTCATCAACATCATAGCCTCTGCTAAATGATTCATGATGGATTAGTACACTATCCATACGAGATACGTTGTAGTATCCTGCTTTGTATAGTTTAAAGCACAAGTCTACATCATTATATGCAACGGTAAGCTCTTCATCAAATCCTCCTACCTTATCGTATTTCTCCTTCGACACCATAAGGCACGCACCGGTAACAGCAATCCAGTTAAATGTCAATCTGTTCCTACAGAAATTAACTGTTATGCCATCAGGCACTCCTACGAACATATGACTTGGACCCACAGGAAGATTACAAAGTCCCACATGTTGAATCGTTCTATTAGGATAGAGAAGCTTTGCTCCAACAGCTCCGGTATGCGGTCTCATTGCCTGACCTAACATCCTGTCAAGCCACTCCTCTTCTATAATCTCAATATCATCATTGAGAAACAGGATGTATTCTCCATGACTATGCTCAACTCCGATATTGCACATCTTAGAAAAATTGAAGTCCATTTTATGGTACACATATTCTGCATTTACCTTTGACAGAAAATGTGTAATTGCAAATCTGTTGTACTCCGAGCTCCCATTATCTACAACAATAATCTCGTAATTCTTATAAGCCGTCTTCTCTATAAGCGACTCAATACACTGGCTAAGAACAGAGAAATTATCCTTAGACGGAATAACTATACTTACAAGCGGATTGCCGGGTGTATGGTATCTTAATCTATACTGATACAAATCAGTTATATACTCCAATTCACCGTCTATCCCTCTTCGCCTTATTGCATCTTCCTTGGCTCTTCCTGCCGCATCAATTGCATAGGGCTTAGCATCTACAGAGCTTGCCGCAGACTCAGGTCTCTCTCTCCAGTGATACAGCACCTTCTGAATATGGCCAACTCTCTTGTTGTCAGAGTGTTCCATGAATCTTAATGTAAGATCGTAATCCTGTGAACCGTTATATTCCGTTCTTAAGCCTCCTACCTTACATACAATCTCACGTCTGTACATTGCCAAGTGATTGGTATACATCATTGAGAACATTGTATCAGGCGACCAATCAGGCTTGAAGAATGGATTATGAAAATAATCACCCTCATCAGATACCTTATCTTCATCACTGTATACAAAATCCGTCTCGGGGTTCTCATTAAGATAATATACGAACTCCGATAATGCATTAATCTCTATCACATCATCGCAATCCATAAATGCAATAAATTCACCTTTAGCCGCAAAGATTCCGTCATTGGTTGCCTTGGATATATGTCCGTTTTCCTTCCTGTAGATTACATTAATCCTGGGATTATCCTCATACGTTGCCAGAACATCACGCACTGATTCCCATGAAGAATTGTCATCTACAAGATACAATTCCCAGTTAGTGTATGTCTGATTGCATATAGAATCAATACATTCCCTAAGCTGTCCATCCTCAACATTATATACCGGTATTACAACAGAAATCAGTGGCTCATATTCCTGCTTAATGTAAGGCTCTATAACACTGCAATGAATACGTCGCCATTTGGCATACAATTCTTCTTCACATTTTGTTTTATTATAATCTTCCTCAAATATGTCTTCTGATAAACCCACTTATTCTACTCCCTTTATCGCCACCTGCATTCTTCATGCGTGCAATAGAACTAACATACGCGTCTTTCAGCAAATTGTGTCTCTCAATGCCTTCATCCGACAACTCTTTATAATGCCTTAGTCTCTCTAATTCACTCTCTAATGCCTTAGAGTGTTTCTCTAATACTCTATAATTGGTTTTGTACCAGACACCCTCTTCATAGAATTCTTCAGACTTGATAAGAAATGATAATGGTATCCATTTGTTGCCTGACTCTGCAACATCCTTCTCTAATGTGGATTTGCCACCCATAATATACACCTGAAAGTTATGCTCCATCTTCTGAAAGCATTCTTCAATTTCCCGGGGTATTTCGAGTAAATCCATTATCTCATGCCATGGTACAAGATTATCTGCCGGAGCCTCGTTGTAGAAATACCACACGGCTCTGTACAGCATATATTCTCTTGGAATTGGAAAATCAAATGTCCACTCATAGTCTATAAGCTGCCACTGTCCTGAGGCTGATACAATAATATTTTCAAAAATCATATCTATATCAGTAACATCGGCACTAAGAAGCTTAGCATCCTCTAATATACTATACCTGCCGAATACTTCCTCAAACTTAGGAGTCGAATGAAAAGCCTCTAATTCCTTCGTCGAATAATATACAACATCCTTAAAGCTTCCTATCATATCCTTGAAGCCTTCTGCATCCTTCTTTTCAACTAAATCGTCAAACCTAGAATACAATGCATTTCCCTTGACAAATTCGTTAATCACAACATTGCCATTATAATCACTTCTTGTGACCTTTATCTTGTCACCGTATCTTTCCTGCAATTTGAGGGACATTTTCGTCATATTCTCAAGATGAGATGTCCCTTCATCATACAAAGCAACTTTCCTGATAGTTTCATTCCCGCTCTCGTCAATGAATCTATCTGTTCTCATTGCGTATTTTGCATCTCTGTCTGTTGAATACTTCGTATATATTAATCTATCCAAAACAGTTTCCTCTCTTAGAAATGGTTATCACACTAATTAATACTAATCAAATACGAGTTGGAAAACTCCGGAAACAATCCGGCCTTAATCACGCTGTCAAATGCTCTTTTTTCATCAAATATAACATATCTGTCTCTATCGATATTTCTTATATTCCTGTAGAGCTCCCCTTCCTTGGGCAGACATTCATCAGTGTAAATAATAGTCGGATATTTGTAATCGGGATACGGATAGTAGAACCTGAAGCTGCTGACATTCAACTCGCCGATTATATCCTCCAACTCTTTTTTCGACAGAGGATGTATATGACTGTCCCACGAGCTGTAGTCCTCTATTCCGGTATAAAAGCCACCCTTTTGCTCCTCCTGACAACCGGCAAAATACTTCATGCCAAGCTTATTCTCAAGAGCTATAAAAAGCGTTCCCTGTGATGTCTTTAAGGACAGCAATTTATCCATCATATCCTTAACCTTTACATTGCTCTCGATACAAAAGTCGTACAGGTCGTACATTACTACGATGTCAAATTCTCCTTTAATACCGCTAAGCTTATTGTAATCGTCATTAACACTTAACTGACATCTTTGTTCAAGAAGCTCATCTAAAGAACTGTCGCCACTGTTAATAAGCAGTACCTTATCATCCTTCTTAAAAGGGTACCATTCTATCAGGCTTTGTCTTATAACTTTGTACTTATCTTCCATCTTAACCCTTCTTCTTAACCCTTCTTCTCAACCTTGACCTTGGAATTCATATCATAAAAACCAACTGTATTCTTGTCTGATATAACCGTTATATTAAGAACATCATATAATCTGTGGTATGCCACAAGTTCACCGGAATCCTCATAGCCTGTGCAGCTCATAGACAGCAGGTATTCTCCACCTTGCAGATTCATATCCTGCACAAAGCTTACAAAATATTCCTCTCCTGCCTTGGCAAGCTCCACATCAACCTTTTCATACATAGTATTGGTTCCTGTAATATCCACACCCTTGATATTCTTAAATGTATATGTAAATATCGGATTCTTAATATTCTCATTAAAATGTACTTTATACTTAATCTCGAAGCTGTCACCCTTCACGATTGAATTAGTAAGAAGTCCGTCTGAATCAACTATGGCAAAGTCAATAATCTCAGCCTTCTTAGAGCCATATTCATTAAGATTGGGATTAATAACAAAATTATTCTTCCACAGGTTATCTCCTGTAATATCCCTGATACTTCTTGAATTCTTCTTATGCTCCTTGTCCTCGCTTCCTGCGGCAGCCACGGCATCCTTCGCATCAGTACCGGTCATAACCTTCTTATAGATATTGATCATATCCTTAGGCAGACCTTCTGCTAACTTCCTGCCGTGATCTAGAAGTACAACTCTGTCACAATACTTGGATATACTGCCCAAATCATGACTTACAAACAGAATTGTCTTACCCATCTTTTTGAAATCATCAAATTTCTTATAGCATTTGTTCTGGAAGAATACATCACCAACAGATAATGCCTCATCAACAATAAGTATCTCCGGGTCAATATTAATTGCAACGGCAAAAGCAAGACGAACGAACATACCGGATGAATATGTCTTCACCGGCTGATATACAAAGTCTCCTATGTCAGCAAACTTCAATATATCATCCATCTTCTCGTCTATCTCTTCTCTTGTGTAGCCCATCATGGTACCGTTAAGATACACATTTTCCACACCTGTATATTCCTGATTAAAGCCTGCCCCAAGCTCTAATAACGCAGATATTCTGCCGTCAATTTCGACCTCGCCACTGGTAGCATTAAGTACGCCCGTAATAATCTTAAGGATTGTGGATTTGCCGGCACCGTTAGTTCCGATTATTCCTACAGTCTCCCCACGCTCAACATCAAATGACAGCTCATTAAGAGCATAATGCTCCCTGTATCTTGGCTCTTTGGACAGACCAAAGGCATCAATAATCCTGTCTTTGTTACGATTATATAATTTATACATCTTGCTTACGTTCTTAACACGTATCGCCAGGTCTGACTTTTCTACAACGCTGTCTTTACTCGTCTTCTTATCTGACATTGCTTTCTCCTTAAATCCTATAATACGTCAGCGAAATGCTGCTGCAACTTTCTGAATATAGCCATTCCACCTATAAGAATTACAAGTGTAATAATCCAAAAATATGCCGTCATTCCGGATCTCTCCCAGAACCAGATATTGTTATACAAGGCATCCCTATATCCATTAACAATATAATACATAGGATTGAGCTTGAGTATAGTCATAGCCCATCCCGGTATTCTGTTCGCCATAGCATCCATATTCCACATAATAGGAGTCATCCACATACCAATCTGAAGTAACACATTGACAATCTGCGACAAGTCTCTGAAGAATACCATAATCGCCGAAAATGCGTATACCAATCCCAGACTCAATACAAACATGCAAAATGAATAATACAAAAGCTGCAGGGTATAAAGTGTCGGTATATATTTATAGAGGCTGTATATCACTATCGTAAATACTATAAAGAACGCATGAACAAAAAGGCTCGATATAGCTTTTACAACAGGTAGTGTGCTTATCTTGAATACAACCTTCTTGACAAGGTAGTTATACTCTATAAGACAGTTGGTTCCGCTGGATAATACTTCTGAGAAGAAGAACCATGGAACCAAACCTGCAATCAACCATAGCACAAAGGGAATACCTATTCCAGCTTTAGTAGACTGTGCTCCCACATTAAGCGCTCGCTCAAATACGAACCAATATACAAGTACTGTGATTATCGGCTGTACAAACGCCCACACAGTGCCTAAGTATGAACCGGCAAATTTTTGCTTAAAATCATTCTTCGCAAGGGAACCAATAAGCTTGCGGTTAGCCACTATATCCTTAGGAATTATCATAATGCTGTCTAACTTAATCCACATAAGGATAAACAGAACATCAATAACAAGACATACAAGTATTTTAAGAAGCATATTACGCATCGAGCGCGCTTCCTTTACCACATCATAAGTCTTGTCAGCATCTACCTTCCATGTATAGAATTTGCCCTGGGGATTGTAATTTTCTTCTGTAAGAGAATATTCAGCAATAACGTTATCCTTATATGCAAGGGTAACCTTGTGAAAATCCACATTATCAAACACTATATTGGAGGGATTAATTCTTATAGCAGTTGTATCTCCCGGAAGAGCTATCTCATAATCCTTTAGACCGTCCTCAACAGTCGCCGTAGTATCAACAACATGTCTGGCGCTGAACTCTTCGTCATCATAATTTACCTGCTTAAAATACGTCTGAATACCTGTATTATTATGTGCCTGTGCTGTTACATGAAGTGTAACGCCTATGTCCTGTATATTCTCCTGATGCATGATTGTTAAAGCATTAGAGCCAATCATTATTATCAGGAACAATATTCCGACTAAAATCTTTTTCTTACTCACTGGTAATATCTCCTAAATTATACACTACTATATCTTTACCATTATACGACTAAAGTACTAAGTAATTCAAGTCTGCCTTATAGCAAAATCAGCTCTGTCAAGCGCAAGATTAACATTATAATAGGGGTCACCATCACGCAGAATATCCGCCCATCTTTCCTGGAACATTCTAATCTCGTCCGAGAAGCGCTGTTTCTTCTCAGGAGTATCCTCTGCACCTCTGCTCTTAGACTCATAGTGGGTAAGGGCTGCAAAGGAATTGTATACCACCTTCTTATCCAGCTGACGAACACGCAGGCAGAAATCAATATCGTTAAAGGCGACTTTGAATTCCTCATCAAATCCTCCCACCTTATCGAATATCTCTTTCTTAGTAAGCATGCACGCAGCGGTAACAGCACTGTAATCCTGGGTTAGCATAGCCCTTCCGAAGGCTTTGCACTCATCAGGATGAAGTCCCACAAATGCATGACCTGCAATCTCACCAAATCCTATAATAACACCTGCATGCTGAATTATTCCATCGGGATAGAGAAGCTGAGCTCCCACAATTCCCACATCCTCTCTCTGACAAAAGCCCAGCATTCTATCAAGCCAGTCATCATTTATTGCCTCAATATCATTATTGAGGAAGAGAAGATATTCGCCCTTCGCTTCCTTGACGCCGAAGTTATTAATCTTGGAGAAATTGAATTCATCGGGCCATCTGATTACTCTGGCTTTAGGACATACATTTTCAATATTGCTATAGTATTCTTCCGTCTCAGGCTCAGTGGAATTATTCTCAACAACAATTACCTCATAATTGTCATATGTGTTTCTCACAATTGACTTAAGGCACATATCAAGGTCTCTTGTATGATCCTTGTTGGGAATTATTATGGACACAAGAGGCTTGCCCTGAACAATATGTCTTGCATGATATTGTCCAAATTGCAGACCATCCTCCATCTCAACCTCTATACCTTTATTGTCAAAATATTTCTTAACTGCTTTCTTACCGTTCTTAAATGCATACAGCTTGCTCTCGGGATTCTCCGCAGTTGAATTCTTATGCATTCTCCAGTGATATAGAATCTTGGGAATATGATATACCTTGTCAACTTCACTTACGCATTTTAGAATAAAATCATGGTCCTGCGCACCGTCATATTCCGAATCGAAGCCTCCTACCTTAAGAGCAATGTCCTTCTTAACACAGAACAAATGACACACATAATTGTTAGAGCAAAGCAAATCTATATTAAAGTCCGACTTAAAGTAGGGCTCATACCTTTCCTTGCCCTTGATATCAATCTTATCCTCATCAGAATATATGACTTCGGCGTCATATTTATCAATCATGACCATCATCTCATACAAGGCATCAGGGGAAAGTACATCATCATGATCCACCAGCACAATGTATTCACCGACTGCCAGCTTAAGCGCTTCGTTGGTATTCTCTGAGATTCCACCGTTATCAAGTAAGCGTTTGTATGTTATTCTTCCCTGATAGCTTCCGTCTTCTATATGACTTCTGATATGTTCATTGACCTTATTATTGCTACTGCCATCAGCAAAGCACAGCTGCCAGTTAGAATATGTCTGCGCCTCCACAGAGTGAACCAGCTCATCCAAAAAATTAAGAGGGGTATTGTAAAGAGGAACTATTATGCTGAACTTAACCGCATTCTCAAAGGTTTGATTCCGCTGAAATTCCAACTGCTCCTCAGTGACATTATTAAGCTTCATCCACGTCTCATATCGGCTGTCATTACTGCCCATTGTCATCTCATACAACTTCTTAAGGCCATGATTGATGAAGGACTTAAGTCCATTATTGTTATAATAGCGAAGCGCCCTATGCCATCTGTTAGTTGGGTCAAAAGACAACGCCTTGTCCAAGTCCACAACTTCAACGTTTTCAACGCCATCACGAATTATATGAACCTTCACCTTTTTACCGGTTCTTTTGAAAGTTGAAAGAAAACCCAACTTGTTATTTCTGGCACTTGCAGGTATATTCGCAAGCTCCGGAAACTGGGTCTCTACATCCTTACGGATTACATACTCGGTATCAGCGTCTATCTTAGTACCTGTCATATCCTCAATATAGACTTCTAAGCTTTCGATATTGACACCCCAGCCTCTTATTGCCACGTCATTGCTGTCACCGTTGACATTGACAGAGTCTACCTTAACCATCCCACTGCCTAAGGAATTCATTATCTTATTAACGCTCATATCGAAGCATTTGATAGTAACGCCATCTTCATCGCATATAGCTACCGAAAGCTTGTTTCTACCCTCAATAAGCATAATGGGAATATTGATAAATACTTCAGCCACAGGATTATGCCCCGGCACATCGTACTTATCCCATATAAAGCGATCCTCTCTAACGAGAACATCCACTCCTTCATAAGTGAATTTCTCGCTGTCTATAAATACCGCTACGCTCTCTTTGGGAGTACGTACATCCACCTCTACAGCTTCTATCGTTATAAACTTGTTGTTACAAGCATTTTCTCTAACTTTGTGAAAAATAATATTAGGTTTCGACAATACTTTTCTCCTTAGCCCTTCTCCTGTTCAATTTCCTCGACAATTATGAATCTCTCTTCGATTCTTCTTGGAGAACAGTCTCCATATACATGTGTCAGATTAGGGCTGTAATATGGGTCACCTTTCTCAATAACCTTCCACCACTTATCCCTGAACCTCTTAATCTCACGCTTAAATCTTGCCTTTTTATCGGCAGACTCTTCGTATCCTCTTGATTTAGACTCATAATGATACATTGTAATATTCGGGTCTAGTATTATTTTCTTGCCTTTATCTCTAATCTTCAGACACAAATCAACATCATTAAGTGCAACCGCAAATTCTTCGTCAAATCCTCCAACCTCTTTGTAAACCCTGGCATCCACCATCATACATGCGGCTGTAACGGCAGAGACCTCCTGCTGCACCCTTAGTCTTCCAAAATAACCTACATCATCTATATCCTGTTCCGTCAAGATGTGGCCGGCAAATCCGCCAACACCTATTATAATACCACAATGCTGTATTGTATCATCAGGATATAACAGCTTCGCGCCTACAGCTCCGACAGATTCATCCTGAGCATACATAAGCATTCTGTTAATCCAGTCAGGCGCTATTACCTCAATATCATTGTTAAGAAGGATATAATAATCGCCCTTTGCATACCTTGTTCCAAAATTGTTAATCTTAGAATAATTGAATTCTTCTTCCCACTTAACTACTTTAACGAAGCTGTATTCCTTCGTAATGCTTTCATAATATGAAAACGTCTCTTCTTTTGTAGAATTATTCTCGATTACAATTATCTCTATATTCTTGTAAATGCTTTTATCTACAATACTTCTTATACATTTATCCAGATCCTCCACGTGATCCATACTTGGAATTATTATAGATACAAGAGGCTCACTTAATAAACGCCTTGTAGACTTTAGCATAATAAATATGTCTGTAGCTTCCACTTGCGCCTCAATACCAACTCTTGAGTAATGCTCACGAAGTGCGTTTACACTGGCATCAATAGCATATTGCTTAGAATCGACATTTCCTGCCGTAGAAGCGTCGTGGGCTCTCCAGTGATACAATATCTTAGGAATATGATATATTCTCTCAGTCTTCTCAACGCATCTGAGAATCATATCGAAATCCTGAGCTCCATCATATTCTTCTCTAAATCCACCAACCTCATCCATGATTGTTCTTCTAACGAAGAATATATGACATATATAGTTGATATGACGAAGCATCTCAAGGTTGAAGTCAGGCTTGAATCTGTAATCACTGTATATCTGCCCACTCGCATCAACCAAATCTTCATCTGTATAAATAATATCTATATCAGGGTCTTCATTTAACACCTTGACAATCTCATAGAGGGCACTTATCTCCAGCAAATCATCATGGTCTGTAAGCATTACATATTCACCCTTTGCCATCTCCAATGCCTTGTTGGTATTGCCTGCGATTCCAAGATTGCTGTCAAGATGTACATAATTAATTCTCTTATCCTCAGGGTAGTGCTCCTTAATATACTCTCCCAAAGAGTCATTGTCACTTCCATCTGCAAGACATAATTCGAAATTAGTATATGTCTGGTTAACTATAGATTTCATCAATGGCTCGAAGAATTCCATAGGTGTGTTGTACAGCGGAATAGAAATACTTATCAGCGGATTATACTCAAATGACGCCTCCCTTTGCTTCATAATATCTGCATCTGAAGGCATATTGGTCTCACGCCAGATAGTATATGCATCCTTGGCAGATTCCTTTCTGTGAACAGCTTTATCAATCAGTGCTCCCAGACCTTTATCTTTCAGAAAATGGTATGTTCTTGACGCCGGCTTATCTGTAAGAAACTCATTTAGTCTGCCCCATGAAGTAAAGGAGGCATCTAGTCCATGCATATTAACAGAAATATACATATCGTCATTACCCGATACATTTTCTTTACTAAAATGAATATAGATAACGCTGTCACTTATGCCGGATCTGTCAAAGCGAATCAAGAACTCCGCTTTGTAATCATTATCCAATTCAAACTTCTTCTTAACGTCTCTTCTGGATTTACGCCATACACGTGAAGCCTCGATTAATTCCTTGTTGCTGTCTAAAAGCTCCACCTTAACGGGGTCATTCTTAGCACTATACACCCAGCCTCTTATTACAATATCCTTATCTTCCTTATTGATAAGCTCAATATAATAAGTATATTCAGCATGCGTATCATTTAAATTATCTTTTTGGACAAATTTTGCCATATCACTCTCCTTAGGTGACCTTAACCACTTTGCCGCTTTCTAACAGCACATATAGTTCATAATCTTCTTGGTTTAAGAATTTGTATGTACTCATAAATTCCAGTCGCATAACAGCATTTCCGTCAGAATTATCCAGTACGGCACTTCTATAAGCTCCTATATATTCATCGAGATCATCATACTTAATGTAAGCCTCTTTAATCTGATCCTTAATATCACATTGTACTATAAATCCTCTATGAAGAGGCTTAGACATATATTCTTCCCTGCTGATTAGTACAATATTATCATCTGATACAGCCTGACTTTTAATATCACCGACAGGAACATACATTCCAAACGGTTCTTCTTTTTCGAAAGGTCCTATGGGAATAAAAAGCAACTCTTTTCCCTTCGTATCACACAATGCCATATTGTTATCATAAGCATGTATATATATATCTTCTTTTCCGTTACTTGCCACCTTATAATGTAAAGACAGGATGCTAACCAAAGCTATACACACTATAACAGCAAGCACCTTTAGCGCCTTGTTCTTTTTCCACAGCTTATATATGGCACATCCTGCAAAAAAAGCCGCAATCATATAGCTTAGCACCCAGAATCTGGAATTCATTCCTCTGCTATTAATATCAAAAAGAGGCTTAAACATATCATCATATTTGCACGACAACGAGCACATAAAAGTCCATGCAGTGCTAAATCCCGCACCATAAAGAACTGTCAGGGGCTTTGCCTTAACCATAAAGGCGACAAGTACCCATAATAGTATACCTATTAATGTTAGTATAACAGATTCATAGTAATAATTACTGTAGGGAAACCATACAAAATAAAGGAAGGTACCCTTGATTCTGTCAAAAAGCTCCGGTGATACCCCTGACGTTCTGCCGGAATTAAACAGCTGACTTAGCTGCATTATTGTAGCAACAAGCACTAAAGCCACGTTAACTACAGTGACAAATAACCCCTTTCTTACAGCACTTTCTTTCATATTCCCTTTATTCCTAACCAAAAAGGAAATAAGATAAAGCACCGCCACGCCAAGCACAAAGGGCGCTCCCAAAGAAGATAGTGCCATCATTACCAATAACAGTACATCAAATACAGATAGAGGAGTATACTTACCTTTTCGTAACGCATTAAGTCCAATCAAAAAAACAGCAAACATGCATATAAAACCGGATGAAGTGTCGCAGTTAATCACGTCTATACCTGTATCAGGTATAGATACAAGAACGAAGGCTGCTATAAAGAGCCTCATCCATTTAGACAAGACAATCCATTCAAATCTCTCACTTGTAAAATAAAATACGCATGCCACCTCAAAGGCTTTCGTCATTAACGATAAAAGCAGCGGATATATCCTTATTATATTAAATATATTGACTATGCTATAGCATATCCATCCAAATATTCTTTGTATTACCCAAAGGGAGCCGTTAGATTCGTGAAAGACAGAAAGAATCCCGTATTCCTCTGCTTCCTTGTAGAGAATCATACCATCCTCGCACCACAGATATGATGTACCAAAATCAAGGGGACTCCTAAGGCAAAAAAGAAAAAACAATCCCAAAAAAGCACATATATACCATATTATACTTTTGCGGTTAATTAATCTATTCATATATGCATTAATTATCAAAAATCAACATCATAATAATCCTAATATACAACAAATAGTATTATATACTTTGCCATTTTTTTAGTCAATTTGAATTTGAAAGATAGGCACTGCTATGGTAGAATCATAAGGAGTGTGTATAATCACATTATTTAGGAAAAAATGTGTCGCCGATAGTCTATTCCAAAGCCTGTTTTGGGAATAGACTAACGGCGACAGAATGGAGAATAACATGAAAAAAAATATCGCTGTCATTGCGATGCTTGCATGCGCATTGTTCGCCGTCTTTGGCGCATTACCTGTACAGGCGGCAGAGACATCCAAATCATCATCCTACGAAGTAATATATCGTGTATACAATCCTAACTCAGGTGAACATCTATATACAATAAGTACTGATGAGCGCGATTACTTATGCAGTGTCGGCTGGGAAGATGAAGGCATAGGATGGGTTGCTCCAAAGCTCTCACATACACCTATATATCGTGTATACAACGGTATAGAGCATTTATATACAACTGACAACAACGAAGTGACAACATTAGTAAAAGAATATGGATGGTCTAATGAGGGAGTCAAGTTCTATTCGGACGACTGGCACACCATGCCCATGTATCGAGTATATAATCCCAATGGCAGTGCCGGAGCACACCATTATACGAGGAATCCTGACGAAAAGGATATGCTTATAGACCTTGGATGGAATTATGAGAACATCGCTTGGTACGCAACAAATCTGGATCCTTCCAACATTCCTGAAGAGGAAGAAGAATACTATGCCAATACAATAGAAAACACTAATTCCTATGCCACAATAGAAGCAGACGTCAAGCTGTCAGGCTCAGGAAGCGGATATCACGCCAAGCTTTTGTTCCAGACGCCGACAGCCGCTGTAAGCTTTGGTATACAATTCGATGAATGGGCAAAAGCCCCCTATACCAACACTACCTTCTATCTATGTGAGAATGTGGCAAGCAATGACCCCGGCGGACAAAAATACACTTACCACGGCACAACATACAAAGATATGTGGCATCACATTATGATTACATATTCCAGAGGCGGAATTGTGGCGTTCTATGTGGACGGTGACAAGCTGGGACAGGTAGTAAATAAGAACCTGGAATACGGCAATCTCTACTTCTCGGCAGAGGGTTCTGCCAGACTTGAAGGCGATAGCGTTGAAGCGAGCTTCAAAAATATAAAGCTTAAATCAGACGGCTTCTATGATGAATCCCGGGAGTGGCCAACCTACGATATTATTACCAATCCGGGCTTTACCATCAAGAAAGAAGGCTTTAACAAGACATCACCTTCTACCGGTTCAGCAGTTATATCAGGAACAATTGAAGGTATCGGTGACAAGGACTGGGACAGCGCATATGAAAGCGTATCGGGAGTTCTTAGATTCGGTGATGCAATAAGATAATAAGATTATAATAAAAAAGTCTGTGAAGCTCAATGAGCTTCACAGACTTTTTTTGTACACTATTACTTGCCGGCAACGTAATCCTTAAAGCTTTGATTGACCTTATCCTTGTCAGACAAAATAACATCATCAGGTGTAAGATTATCGTTAAAGGGCCACTCAACTCCAATATCAGGGTCATTCCAC
>ODAI013541425.1_pt1 | contig 19430 bp, 28 predicted proteins | sample 1539321 | NCBI WGS metagenome assembly ODAI01 (sample SAMN02144231, study PRJEB22623) | gut metagenome | biome: sheep rumen | host: Ovis aries | place: New Zealand
ATATTAATTTAGCAACAATTGGAATTAAATACAATTTTAAATTTAATGATTACGTATAATTTGACTGCAGATGAACTTCTTTTGGTATATTTAACGTTTCTAGCCAGAGAAGAAGAAGGGCATCCTGAGTATATTGCAAAATGACTTTGTAATGGTGGACAGTCTAAATTGCGTAATTTATTTGAATCTTTAAAAGAGAAAGGAATTATTCACAAAGATTATAATCCAGAAAAATATTCACCAGACGATATTGAGTTCAATAAAAATTTCCTTAAAGGCTGAATTAAATGTTCAGGACAACTTGGGAAAGAATTATTTGATAACTATCCTCCATATTTAACAATAAACGGAAGAATGGTTTCACTTAAAAATATAAGTAAGAAATTTGATTCTTTAGATGAATTTTTCTTTGCTTATAGTTCAGCAATAAAGCATAATCCAGAAAAACATAAAGAAATTATGGAAATATTGGATTGAGCTAAAGAACACAATCATATTAACTTTGGGATTACTGAATTTGTACTATCTCATAAATGGAACGATTTACAATATCTTAAAGATCATCCACAAGAAGGACAAGTGGAAAGTACGTTTAATGTTTATGAAAGCATATAATGACAGATCTTGAATTACTTTGAGCACAAATTGAGAGAGGACGTAATGGAGAAAATATCGGATTATCTACTGGTATTCCAAAATTGGATAAAGTTATAGGTGGTGTGCAACCATCTAGATTTTATACTATTGCTGCAGCTTCTAGTGTTGGTAAATCCGCACTTGTACTATTTATAATGTATAATATGCTTAAAAATATAGATAAAAAATATCCTGTATATTTTCTATATTTTAGTTTGGAGTTACCTGCAAATGTGCTATTAGCAAAACTTATGAGTCTTTATTGTACTGAAGAATTCGGAGTATATTTGACATTAGATGATATTTTGTCTTTTCAAAATCCAATATCCGATGAAAATTTAGACCATTTAAAATCTGCAAAGAAATGAATTGAAGAAATTTCAAGTCATTTAACAATTGTAGATAGTAGGTTGAATTGTAGCACTTTATATGCTGAGTCTCTTAAATTTGCAGCAAAATTTGGAGTATTTGAAGAAGAAAATGGAAAGAAACGATATGTTGCAAATGATTCAAATCAGCGTTTAATTGGAGTAATTGATCATGGCTTACTAATGACTCCTTCTGAAGGAAGAGAATTAAAACAAGAGATTGATATGGCTGCATCCTATATGGTAACATTAAAAAATAAACTAAATATGTCTTGGTTTATGCTTATGCAGCAAAATCGTGATGCTTCATCTATGGATAGAAGAAAAGCGGAATTAAGTGAACCAACTCTAAATGATATAAAACAAACTGGAGCAGTTGGTGATGCTAGTGATGTTGTAATTCAATTATTTTATCCGTTTAGAGAAAAGCTTGCTACATATAGAGGCTATCGTATCCTTGGAGATCAAGGTTTAAATAGATGGCATCGATCTCTGATTATTAGTAAGAATAGATATGGTATAGCAGATCAAGTAATTAATACTTGGTTTGCTGGTTCTGTTGGTTGGTTTAAGTCACTACCTTCTCCAGATCAAATCACGGATTATACTCGTTTTCATAACGAAAGTGAAAATATCCCTTGTAAAATAAGAAAAGAAACGTTAAAAGAAGATACTTCAACTTCCAAACAAGTTGAAGAAAAACAGCCTATAATATTTAGTTTTTAAATGGCTATTGAATTACCTAAAACAAAAGTTCCTGCCGAAACGCAGGATCCTAAGTATTTAATATTATTTGGATTGCCTAAAGTGGGAAAGACTACGATTTTAAGTACACTTGACAACAATCTAATACTGGATTTTGAAGACGGAACAACATACGTTGATGCACTTAAGATAAAAATTGACAATTTATCTACTTTAAAAGAAACTATTAAAGCAATTAAAGACGCAGGTAAGCCATACAAATATATCACAATAGATACAATTACAGCAGTTGAAGAGATGGCAAAACCTATAGCAATTAGCTTGTATAGAAGGTCTCCAATGTATTCAGATAGATATGCTGATGTATCTGATGTTACAAGATTACCAAATGGTTCTGGATATAGTTTTCTTCGGCAAGCTGTAGAATCTATTGTTGACTTAATTGCTGGTGCAGCAGATAATATTATTATTTGTGGGCACGTTAAAGATGTATCACTTAATGAAGGATTAGATGGTTCGGTTAAAGATTTAGATCTAACTGGTAAACTGAAAAGAATTCTATCTGCTAGATCTGATGCAATTGGATTTGTACATCGTGATGAAGATTCCAATTTATGTATCAATTTTGGTCAAGATGGAGAAGTCCTCACTGGTGCTAGACCTAAACATTTAGCAAACAAAGATATAATTGTCGCAGAACGCAATGAAGATGGAACATTCACATCTCATTGAGAAAGAATTTATCCAAGTTTAGCATAATGTATAAAATTTCTTTTGTTTTTGATGAGGAAAGAAAAACTATTTCTGAAGTCAAAATTCAATCAATAGATAAAACAGTATCTGTTTCAGATACAAACATTGAATTAGAAGTTCTTGATAATAAATTGAAGTTGTCCAAATCAGCACTAGAAAAACTAAATGCTGTAGCAGATGATAGGATTTCTATTCAGTATATATCTGAAGGTGTAGGAAAATCATGCCCTGTTATAGGTAAAGCAGAAGCTTTTACTGATAGACTGGATGGTAATAGACTCGCTAAGGCAGGTACCGTTTCATTTAGAGGTGAAAAAAGAACAACGCTTCTTGAATTTGGTTCATTGTTTACACTTGAACCATACAAAGAAGGCATTTGGAAATTAATTCCAACAACAGAAACTCCAGAAGATTTAACTCAAGAACAGCAAGATCTTGATGGTCTGGATTCAAAAGAATTAGATAAAGAGATTGAGACCATAATGGCCTCTGTGGAAGATGATCTTCCATTTTAATGTTAATAATTTAAAATAAATTTAATTTATGAGCATGTTTGATATGAGCGCTACCACTGGCGCAAAAGAAAGTGGAAAAGTTCTTAGTGCAGGTATTCATAACGCAAAGTTTAATGGTTTGGCACTTGATTCCATCACTTCACCAAAGGATGGTTCTGTATATAAAGTAATGAGTCTTACGCTTGATGTAGACGGTTATGGTGAGCATGTGCACAATTTCTTTGAGCCTCGTGATAACAATCGTACACAGAGCCAGTTTGGCCCTAATCCATCTCCTGTAGAGCATTTTATGATCGCTCTTCGTCAGATTTTTGATGCACTTGATCCTAGTATTGGCGAAGGTATTGACAATGGAACAACTAAGATTACTGGTGATTTTGCCACTGTTGTTAAAATGGCAATGAAACTCACCAATCCATATATTGGTACTGAAGTAGAAGTTAAATTTGTGCCTCAATCTAATGGATTTAATGCAATTCCTGGATTCCCTGCTCGTATTAATAAAGCCGGTGCTCTTGGTATTGCAACTCGTTTTATTGGTCATAATCTTACCCTTTCTCAGTCTGAACAGCGTAGAATTAAAGCTGCTCAGAACACACGTCCTACTAATATGGCTGCACAGAGTGACAGTACGCTCGATGGACTTAGTGATGCATTGGGAATCTCTGAGGATAAAGATTCTGATCTCCCATTCTAATTAACATATAATGGAGATTACTCTGGAGCCACTAAACATAACAAAAGAATTGATTCTTTTTAAGGTCTCTGAAGAACAGATCTTTGAGCATTATGGTGTAAAAGTACAAAAAGGTCTTTTCTGTTCAAAATTGCGACCAGATAAAAGACCAACTGTGGCTTTTTACAAAAACAAAAAAGGTAGATTAATGCTTAAAGATTTTGGAGACGGTTCATGTTTAGATTGTTTTGGATTTGTCCAACAACTATTCGGAGTCTCCTATTATATGTCTCTTCAAATAATAGCAAACGATTTCGGAATTATTCATAGGCCAGATTTAAAAGAAAATAAACCAAAATATGAATATTCCGGAATCAAATTTGAAGAAAGTAAATCAGCCATCATACAAGTTCAAACTAGAGAATTTAATCAGAAAGAATTAAATTGATGATTGAGATACGGAATAAATACAAGAACGTTAAAAAAGTTTAAAGTATATCCAATTGATTCTGTATGATTGAACGGCAATTTATTTTATCAAAATGTTGATAATAAACCAATATTTGGATATTATGGTGGCATTAAAGACAATATAGAACAATGACGCATTTATTTCCCATCTCAAAGGAAATATAAGTTTATCTCTAATTGAAAATCTACACAAATTCAAGGAGCACATATGCTTCCAAAAGAAGGAGGTGATTATATTGTAATAACAAAATCTTTAAAAGATGTAATGTGTTTATATGAATTTGGAATTACGGCAATAGCTCCATGTTCTGAAAATTTGTTTTTAACAGAAAGCCAATACGAAAAGATAAAAAAGAAATTTAAGCAGATATTTGTTTTATACGATAATGACCGTCCAGGTATGTCTGCTATGTGAAAAATAAGGAAACAATTTCCAGATGTCACATGTTTAAAATTAAATCCAGAAGATGCAAAGGATATTTCTGATTATCGAAAAACATTCGGTTATAAGAAAACTTTGGAATTAATAAATAAAGTAAAATCGTATTATGGCAAGGAGTAAAAAACAAGAAATAGAACTTCCAAATATGGAAGAAATAGAAAAGCCTAAACGTAAGAGAAGCAAATCTTATTCTAGAACTAAAGGACATGCTTATGAGACTAAAATAGCAAAAGAATTAAGAGAACTTGGATTTACAGAAGTTGTAACTTCACGTAGCGAATCTAAAGCAATGGATGATAATAAAGTGGATTTAATTGATAAGGCAGATAAACTACCTTGTAAAATTCAGTTAAAATCAACTCAATCCATCCCATCTTATTTCAAGATTAGGTCTGAATCTACAGTAGATCCAAAAGAATTTGTTATTATTTGATCAAAACAAGAAAAAAGAGAAGTAAATATTGTTTCAGTTGGTGAAGCAGTAATTATGGACAAGTCATTGTTTTATAAATTAATTAAACCTTACGCAGGAAGCCCTAATTATTAGGGCTTCCTTTTATATTATATGCAGAAAGTAAAAATTAGCATTAACGGAGAAAACCGAGTAGTTATAATCCCAATGGAATATAATGAAGAAACAGATGTAGTTGAAATCAAAGAAGTTCAGATTGAACCAATGCCAGATAAAGATGAGGATATATCAAAAGATCTTGTAATGTATATCTCACAGTTAATTTTAGCCGGATTGAATCCGGTAGATGGGACTAGTAATTAGTCCCATTAATGTCCATAGATAAAATATTAAATTTTTGAAAAGGAAACATTAATGGAAAAACTTTTACCTATTCTTAGCGGTACTCTTTTTGAGATTATGAAATCCGTTAAAACAAAGTACGATGACCCTATTGCTAAAGTTATTTGTAAGGCTCATGAACTAACAGATGTTTACAATCAAAACTCTTGGATTAAAGAAGATTCTGATCTATATTCTGTATTTAGTCTTGTTCCAGATGCAATTGATGAACTAATTACGCATTCAGTAAGAATGATCACTGCGAGAATCGGAGGTGATTTTGAAGTATCTTTTTTGCCAGAAGGTAAAGAACCAGAATATAACGAAAGAGGTGATTGGGCAAGACACAATCGTCAATCTGGCAAACCAGCTAGAATCTTTCAGAAGCTGGTTCGCAATGAATTTAAAACCTATGATTGGGAACAATTTAACAATCGTCTGAAATCTGAAATTTGTTGTTGTACTAACTTTGAGATAGTTGAAGGAGAAGATATTAGAAAATGGTATCTTGAAGATAATTATTATAAAATTGCTGGTACTCTAGGAAACAGTTGTATGCGATATTGCGAATGTCAGAAGTATATGGATATTTATGTAGATAACGCAAAAATGCTTATTTCCACAAAAGACGGACTTCTAACTGGTAGAGCAATTGTATGGGAACTTCCAAATGGAGTAACATTGCTAGATCGCATTTATACTTGTATGGATTATCTTGAAAATTGCTTTATTGATTACGCAAAGGAGAATAAATGGTGGATTAGAGAGTATAACTCGCTACTTAGTACGGGTGATACACAAGGATGGAAAACCCCAGATGATGATTATAATGAAACAACATATCAGCAAATTGTACTTGACATAAAGAAGCATTATAATTATTTTCCGTATGTTGATTCTTTCAGATACTATGATGAAAATCACAGAATTTGTACTCAACCAAGTTCAGAGTTTTGTGGAGAATTAGATTCTACTGATGGTAGTTATAGTTCTGATAATTGCACTTGGGTCTGTGATAATTGTGGTGCAACATTCTACGGATCAGAAGATGACTGTCCAGACGAATTACACTATTCTGAATTTGATGGAGAATATTATTGTGACGATTGTTGTTGGTGGTGTGAAGCAATAGAAGATTATGTTTCTAATAGACACGATCCAGTATATGTCATTGACAAGGATGGTGACAAAATAGAATATCCAGATGATTGGGTTAATGATCACCTAATTTATAGTGACAATTATGGAAAATTTGGGGACAGAATAGTAGAAATAGAAGAACAATATTATTTCTGGGATAATCCGAAAATTAAATACAATAAAGAAGAAGATAAATTCTATTTAGATGAATCAGAAGATTAGATATGACTTAATCCCTGTAAGGGGACTTAATGAAGTCAACAAAGTTTTTACCTCAAAACTTGAAAAACACGAGGTTGATGCTTGGAAGTACGGACTGTCTTGGACAGACGTACTTTCTAAGCTTAAACAAGCTTTAACGGAATTTGAGCTTGGACACGATTACGACAAGAACGGAAATCTTAATATTGCTACAGTAGCAATGCAGAGTTTAATTCTTGCTGAATTTTATAGTACGTTTCCTCAAGGAGATGATAGAAAAATTGCGCCATTAAACAAACCTATTGTTTGCGTAGATTTAGATGACTGTATTTTTGATTTTATTGGTGCATATGAATCTAGATTTGGTGTTAAAACATCAGATTATTGGAACGGCGATTATAATATGGGAGAAAATCTCAAAACACTACAGCAAGATAAGGATTTTTGGGTAAACATGCCAGTAAAAAATATTCCTTCCTTTGAAGTAGATTATTATGTTACTGCTAGATCAATTCCGGTAGAATGGACTCAGGAAGCCATTCAGAAAAACAATCTTCCTAAAGCAAAAATCTATAGTTTACCTTGGAATGTATCTAAGATTGATACTCTTAAACAATTAGACACAGATGTCATGATCGATGACAAGTATGAGACGTATAAAGAGTGTCTTAATGCTGGAATATTTTGTTATCTTATGAATAGTCCTACTAATAAACATTATGATGTCGGACATCATAGAATTTATGACTTAAATTTATCATTGAAGTAATGGATTTACGATTTTCAGACTTTAAGATTGTACCTGATATTAGTACAATAAAAAGAAAAGATATCTCGGACGAAATATATTTCAGCAAAAAGTATAGTAGGTACATTAGTAATTCTAGATTAAAGAATATTGATCCAACTCAAGGTGGAAATCCAATGAAATATCTGGAAAATCCACATATAACCAGTCAAAGTCTTTCTATAGGATCCGCAATTCATGAAATTCTTTTGCAGCCAGATGATTTTGTACTTGCTCCTAAAATGGGAAAACCTACTGCAAAATTAGGCGAAGTTGCAGATTATGTTTATAATCATAGAAAGGAAGGTGTCCAAATTGAAGATACAATTAGGGAAGCAAGTAAAAAGATTGGATATTATGTGAATCAGATTGAATCTAAAATTCCAGGGATTATTGAAAAATGTACACCGTATTGGGAAGCTCTTGATCAACCAAGATGGAAGAAAAAGAAACAAGAGGAAATTTTTCTATCCGATAAAGATCACGATTTAGTTACATCTTGTTTACAATCATGTTATGATAATAAACAGATAATGAACAAACTTCATCCAACTGACATGTTTGATGATCCTTGTCCTTCATTTAATGAAGACGCAATCTTTATGGACTTTCTTGTTACTTATGAAGATAGTAGATGTGTCAGACTTCCATTTAAGCTGAAGATTGATAACTGGACAATTAATTTTGATGATAAAGTTGTAACTTTAAACGATCTAAAAACAACTGGGCATTCAGTTAATTGGTTTATGAATCAAGAATATGGTAGTTTCTTTAAGTATCAATACTATCGTCAAATGTATATTTATAGTATGATTCTTTGGCATTATTGCCAACAGAAATATGGTGTTTCCAAAGAACTCGGGTGGACTTTAGATTGCAATATTTTAGCTGTACAGACTCTTCCAGATTATTCTTCAAAGTGCATTAATATTAGTAAGAATCACCTAAAAAGAGGTAAAGAAGAATTTGAAGAACTTATAAAAAGAGTTGCTGCTTGCGAATTATTTGGATATAATCAAGAGTTTAATTTTATATAAAATATAAAATTTTCATATTCAAATTTGTTTTATTCAAAAAAAGTTTGTATCTTTGTATTGTTGATTCCGAAAGATACAAACAAATTGTTGACGGAATCAAAATCCCTTTAAAGGAGATAGGGATGGTTAAAGAACTCCTATTGAACTAATGTTTTAAAAATTAATTGATTTATGAAGCGTTTTGAAATTAAGGCTTTCTCTATGGAGGAAGCAAAGGCTAAGGCCGCTGATCTCGGTATGACTGTTGTCCGTAATGTTACCATGTCTTGGAAGAATGCAGGTTCTCCAACTACTGACAAGTCCTTTAAGGAGTTTGCTATTGATTCTATCCAGAAGAATCATCTTGCCAGTGCCGAAGGTGTTGGTCTTATGGTTGTTGTAGCAGGTGGTAGTGCTGACACCCGTGAGCGTCCGTACAAGTACACAAATAATGTGGTCGAGGGTCGCAAGAACATTGAGCGCGTTTACGAAGTCCGTCGTAAGGACAACGGTGCTGTAGTTCTCACTGCATCCAAGAAGGATGAAGCTGAGAAGAAGGCAAAGAAGGCCATGGTCGATCTCAAGACTGATCTTGAGTGTGTTATTGTTTATCACGTCACTGAGGGTAAGGATCTCGCTTTCACCCTTGACTATGTTCCTTCTACTAACACCAAGGAAGGTACTTATATCGTCTTTGGTAACGAACGTCAGTTTTAATTAATCGGCTGATTAACAATGTAAAATAGGCCGGGTATCTTGTGATGCCTGGCCTTATTTTTTTATCTATTAAGGAAATAATGTATATACAGCGAAGACTTAAGTCAGGAATTATACTTGTATTAAATCCCGTAGATAATGAAAAGGTCTTTAAACCGATCAACAAAAGGGATAAGTGCATAGATTTCTGTAATTATAAAGCAATTGATCCTCATGGTATTACTAGATATTATGGTCGTGGAAAATATTACTTTGGAAGAACTCCAGAATATAATATAAAACACATGCGAGCAACAAATCATAAAAACGATTTGTTTTCTGATCTAGTAACAGAGGGATGAACAATAGAAATATGTACTATTGGTGTAACATACGAACAATCTTGTGCGTATGAAGCAAAAATGATAATGGAAGATGGAAAACCTCTCTCTAAACTAAATATAAGGCATTATTTAGATCCGAATTGTCTTATAAATAAAAGACGAGAGAGAAAATGAGAATGTAAAATAGAAGAGTATATTTATGGAAATTACACCGGAATTGCTGCTTAAAGGCAAACCTACAATTATAAAGGGAAAAGAATATCTTCCCACGGCTGATTATGTTCAGCCATTCTTTGACGAAATGTCAAAATTTACAGATAAGTTTATAGTAAATGTTCAGACGCCAGATCAAATTACATTAACTGATGGTGATGAGGATATGACTTATAATAGAGTCTGGATTCAGGCAGTAATGCCGGATAAATATTGTATTGATAACCACGATGAAGTATATAGCCTTTTATATGGATTGGATGTAAGAACTCCAGTATATAAAGTCTATAGAGGTTCTCTTAATCGTGCATGTACAAATCTATGCGTATTTAACCCAGACTGGCTTAAGGTTGAAGAACTTCAACCAGGAGAAAACTTTAAATATTCTATTAGAAATTTGATGGAGCAAGCAAATGATCTTGAAATCAGACTAAAGAATATGAAAAATACATTCTTGGATAGAGATCCAGATTCTGTACATCGTGTACTTGGAGAGCAAATTGAAAAAGCAATGACACTAGAATGGAATAATAGTGGAGGTAAAGCAAAAATTTCTAGTGCAATGTGTGTAAAAGCTTTTCAAATGGTATATATGGACTCTAAATCTCCATATTATGTAAAAGATACAGAAGAATGTAGTGTATTTAACTATTATAATGCATTTACTCAAATCATTACTGATGATAATAAAGATATTATGGCAAAGTATGAAAAGACTTTACTTATAGACTCTTTATTTAATCTATTGAAGTAATATGATAAATGTTATTAAACGTAACGGAAGTATTGAACCGTTTGACTTTCAAAAAATTAAAAATGCTGTAAACAAAGCATTTAAAGCGGTTGAACAGACTGATGCTCCAGACAGTCTTATAAATTATCTGGAGACTCTTTGTTCCACATTTAAAGAAGATAAAACAGTTGAAGAGATTCAAGATTTTGTCGAAAAATCTTTAATGGAGCATAAATGGTATGATGTTGCTAGAGCATATATTGTTTACAGAGACAAACATACTGAAGAAAGAATTCTCCGTGAGCATATTAGATATATGAAGGATTATCAATTAAATGGAGAAAATGCAGCAACATCAAGTGCAACAGACCCAAATGCAAATATGAATTTGAAGAATGTTGCAAATATGGAATCAGAAGTGTATAAACCACAAAATCGTAAAACGCAAAGGATTATGACATATGATTCCATTGAAAAATTATACGGAAAAGAATTGGCGGATCAATATTTAAAGGACTTAGAAAGTCATTTAATTTATACACACGATGAAGCGTCTACTCCTGTAATAAAAAATTATTGTGAGGCAGTTACACTTTATCCTTTGCTAAATGGAACTGGTACACTAGATGGGACAAGTACTAAAGCACCAAAACACTTAGATTCTTTCTGTGGACAACTTGTAAATGCTACATTTTTACTTGCATCACAATGTAAAGGCGCAGTAGCATTTGGAGAATTCTTTAATTTTTTCGATTATTATGCAGCTAAAGACTATGGTGAAGATTATGATTTAAAGAAAGATACATTTGTTGACAATCCAGAATTGTTTGATCATCCTGATACTATTGAGGATAAAATCAAACAACAGTTTCAACATGTTGTATTTAATTGAAATCAACCGGCAGGTAACAGAGGGGCTCAATCACCATTCACCAATATTTCTTATTATGATGAAAACTATTGGCATGCATTATTTGATGATTTTTATTTTCCTGATGGAACACAACCTAAATGGAGAAGAATAGATTATCTTCAAAGATTATTTATTCATTGATTCAATAATGCTAGAAGTGAAACATTGTTAACGTTTCCTGTAGAAACAATGGCCTTGCTTACAAATGGAGAAGATGTCATTGATAAAGCATATAAGGATCTTACTACAGAAATGTATGCAGCTGGACATAGTTTCTTTACATATCTTTCAGATAATCCTGATAGTTTAGCATCATGCTGTCGTTTACGTAACCAAATTAATGAGAACGTTTTCTCATTTACTAATGGTTTAACTGGAGTTCAGACTGGTTCATGTAATGTAATTACAATTAATCTTAACAGATTAATTCAAAATTGATGGAACTCGGTAAAAACAGTAAATACAGAATACGGTATAATAACAGTAAGTAATCCAGATTGAAATATTGAAGGATCTTCATATAAAAACTCGATTAAAGATTATCTTTCTGATATTGTAGAGCGTGTTCACAAGTATCACATTGCGTATAAAACAATGTTATATGAATGAGAAGCAAATGGAATGTTTACAGCAAGTAAGGCTGGATATATAACAATGTCTAAACTCTATTCTACTGTTGGATTAAACGGAATTAATGAAGCAGCAGAATTTCTCGGACTTAAATGTTCATATAACGATGGTTATAAGAAATTCTGTCAATTAATAACTAGTACAATCTCTGAATTAAATCGTAAAAATTCTACAAGTAAATATCAATTTAATACAGAATTTGTTCCTGCTGAGAGTTTGTCGTCTAAGAACTATAACTGAGACAAAGAAGATGGTTATTGGGTTCCTTCCAACAGAAATCTCTACAACTCTTATTTCTATCTTGCTTCTGATCCAAATACCTCTATTCTTGATAGATTTAAACTACATGGACGTGAATTCACTGGTACTCTTGATGGAGGGGTTGGATTACATTGTAATCTTAGCGAACATCTTTCGCAAAAACAATATGAATATTTGATTGGTTATGCCATTAAAGTAGGGTGTTCTTATTTTACATTTAATATTCCAAATTGTCAATGTGATAAATGCGGACATATAGAAAAACATCATTTTGATGTTTGTCCAAAATGTGGAAGTAAAGAAACTACAGACTGAACAAGAATTATTGGTTATTTGCGGCCGGTACCAAAGTTTGATAAAGAACGATATAAAGAAGCGTTAACTAGAATTTATCATCCAGCAAATAATTTAAAATGTTAAAGTATACTGATAGTTTGGTGACTTTTTCAGAAGTCCCTGATGAAGTTGCGTTATGTATAGATATATCAAATTGTCCATACCATTGTCCAAGTTGTCACAGTAAAGAACTTTGAGAAGATATTGGAGAGTGATTGAGTGTGGGAAAATTAATAGATTTGGTAAATAAAAACGAGGGTATTACTTGTATTTGTTTTATGGGTGGAGATTCTGACTTGGAAGAACTATATAATCTATTTAAATTTATACCGATGCTTTTTAAACATTTAAAGATAGCATGGTATACAGGAAGATCTTCCATACCAGAGGACGTTCCAGATTGCTTGGATTATATTAAAATTGGTCCATATAAAGAAGAATGTGGTCCAATTAATAAGAAAACTACAAATCAGAAATTCTATTGCAGAGACTCTGAAAATAAATTTCAAGATATTACCTATAAATTTTGAAAAAATGATTCAAATTCTTAGAAAAGAAGGCTGGGATTTAAATCCTAACGATAAAGTGGTTAATGCTATTTTGAAGCGTTGTGAAATAAACGATGGAGAGTGTCCTTGTGTAAACCCAGGGAAAACAAGAGAAGATAGAATGTGTCCTTGTCTTGAGTATAGAGAGAATGACACATGTCATTGTACATTATATGTAAAGAAAAATGTGAATACTGATAGTTAATTATATTGCTGGCAGTTGTGATTTAATTAATGCTGGCAATATTCCAGCATTAAACGAACTTGATGGACAAGAAGAATTTATTTCTTCACTTGGATATGATATAGACCACATTGATTGGTATGTATTTGATAAAAAGCCATCATTTGAGGCATTTAGATATGATGAAGAAACCGATGATATTTATCCAGTATGGTGTTAATTGTTCTTAATTATGAACTTGGAGATGTTGATATTGTAAGAAGCGTTCCTGATGATATTGACGATTACTCTGATTTCGTATATAATGTATTAGGCTACAAAGAATCTGAAGTTTCTTGGATGCTTGTTGAAGATGATCTTGTTATTGCTAATTGGAAGTATGATAGATTTAGTAAAGACAAGATTTATGTTGATGAAAATGAAGTATAATGATTGATGTAAAAATTTACAATGCTGGAAGTAATGAACTTCCCAAATACGAAACGATTGGTTCTGCTGGAATGGACGTTAGAGCAAGTTTAGACCAAGCTGTTATAATCAAACCCGGAAAATGTGCAATTATTCCAACTGGTTTACATGTAGAAATTCCAGTAGGTTATGAGATTCAAGTACGCTCAAGAAGTGGACTTGCAGCTAAGAAACAAGTATTTGTATTGAATTCTCCAGGTACAATAGACTCTGATTATAGAAATGGTATCGGTGTTATTCTTATAAACCTAGGAGATGAAGATTTTACTGTCCTTCCTGGAGATAGAATTGCTCAGTTAGTTCTAAATCAAGTACCTCAGATTAATTGGATACTAGTTGACACATTAGATAAACTTTCTTCTACTGATAGAGGAATGGGAGGATTTGGTCATAGTGGAGTAAAATAATGGCTAAAGCACAAGACACACTTATATGCAGAGACGCTAAGGGAAAAATTCGTAGAGTCGATATTTCCCTTAGTTGATCTGATGATTTACATGCATATGTAATTGAAAGATCAAGTGGCTTATTAGATGGTAAACAAGTCATAGCTCCAGTAATAGAGATTCACAGAGGTAAAGCTTCAAGAACTGTTACTGAACAAGGTATTTTACAATATAATAGTGAACTTAAAAAATATCTTGATAAAGGATATAAAAACATTAAAGACCTTGGTATAGAAGAACTCACTTTAGAGTTTGCAGAAAACGCACTTCCTACTGACAACACAGATCAAAATGGAGTAATTAAACCTCAACTATGTAAAGTTATGGATAGAGACAAACCATCACAGACAGATAAGCAATGATTGGCAAGTTATAAACATGACGGTGTACGTTGTTTGTTGTTTATGCATGATGGTGAAGTTCATACTTCTTCTAGAGGTGGTCAAGATTATGATATTCCTGCAACATATATTCGAGAAGATCCATATGTTATTCAGATTCTTACAGAGAATCCTGGAATGATTCTAGATGGTGAAATATATCGACATTTCTGAAATCTTCAAACAATTAGTGGACTATGCAGACGTGAGGAACTTGTAGATGCACATAAAGAACTTGTATTTCATTGTTATGATATCGTTGATACACAAACTCCATTCAAGCTCAGAGCGAAAAAACTTGGAGAACTTGCAAAAGATAGACCATCTGATTCCAGAATCGTATTCGTGGAGCATAGACCTGTGAAAGGATTGGACGAAATCATGCAAATGCACGATGAGGCTATCTCTCAAGGATACGAAGGATTAGTTGTAAGAGATCCAGAAAAAGAGTATAAGCCTGGAGCAAGAGACAATCGAATGATGAAGATAAAAATCTTTAATGATGCAGAATTTAAAATTGTTGGACTTGCAGAAGGTTTACGTGATGAAGACATGTGTTTTGTAATGGAGATGCCTGACGGTACTCAATTTAAAGCAAAACCTATTGGTGATAGAGCCCTAAAAGAATGATATAGAGATCATTTGGATGAAATAATTGGACAGATGGGGACTGTAAAATACTTTGGTATGACTAAGACAGAACATCCTGTTCCGAATCTCCCGTCTTTTAGAAGTGTTCGTTGGGAGAAGGATTTAGATTAACTTTAAAAATAAAACGATTATGAAATTTACTGAAGAAGAAATTAAGAATTTTAAAAACGATCCGTTTGTAAAAATGCTTATTCATTTTGCAGGACCAGAAGCATTTGATACCGCAATTGCGGAGGCAGAAAAAGAAATCACTAAACAGGAATCTGAAAAATCTTCAGAGCGCGAAGAATATGTAAATGAAACCATGAATGACAAAGAATTCTTTGCTCTCATTGATGATTTGGAATTTGTTGCATCAGAAGAAAATAAACTGAATGATTTGGGAATCAATATTTCCAATACTGCAATGGTACAAAAATTGTGGAACATTGTCTATGATCTATTAACTTATATCTTTAATAATAGAGCTGCAGATGAAATTATAGATAATATTTACTGTAATTCTGTTAATAAAGAGGCTCTTTGGAAAATTGCAAATGAATAAAGAACAATTTTTACTCTACATTGACGATGCAATTAAACAAGAAATGCTTCTTGGTTCATCTAAAAATGAATGTCGATTGATTGGTTTGAGAAATATAAAATCTGATTTTAATTATATTTTATCTAAAAACCCTAAACTTACGACAAACGACATTCTTAAGTCAATGTATAAAGAACGAGTTGAAAATGTTCAACTTTATCTTGAACAAAAAAGAGACGATCTTTGGAAACAAGAGAACATTGAAAAACAAATTCTTGTTAATTATCTTCCAGAAGAACCATCTGAAGAAAAAGTTAAATCTTTTTTAAGTGAATTAGATTTTCCAAAAGAAAAATCTTCATTTAAAAAGTTTCAAGATGCGTGTATTGAAAAGTTTGGACAAAAAGTTGATTCACAAATTATTCTTAACTTTATAAATGGAAATTAATTTAAGTTTAATTGAAATAATGACTCTGTATCTTCATTTAAAGGAATATTTAAAAGATAATTCTTGAAACGAAAATTCAGATGATATATTTCTAAAAGGACAATTTTTAACATTGAAAAATATTGTTGAAAAATTAAAGTCAAAAATTTAAAATTTAAGGCCTCTTGTGCCATGTGCTAAACTTTTTATAGACACATGGTATAGGAGGTCATTTTATATAACAAAGTGTCTGAAAAGGCTTAATTTTAAAATTTATGAAACTTATAAAATCAAAAAATGCTAATATTAACTATTTAGCAAAAATCGTAGAAATAAATGAATTCCACCCTCATTCAGACCCAGAAGTAACTAAATTAAAGTGTGCGTATGTTGATGGATATAATATTATTGTTGGTATTGATTCTAAACCCGGTAAATATGTATATTTCCCAACCAGCTCAACGATCAATCCTCAATTTCTTTCGTTCGCAAATCTCTATCGTCATGGACAACTCAATTCCAATCCAGAGCAGACTGGAATGTTTGAAGATAATGGTAGGGTTAAAGCAATTAAATTAAGAGGTGTAATATCTGAAGGTTTTTTACTTCCAATTCAAATTTTATTGGATTGGATTGTTGATTCTGTTAATCAAGAAATTCCAGATTCAGAATTAATAAATGGATTAGAGTTTGATAGTGTAGAGCACAACGGAAAACAATTTTGGGTAAATAAGAAATATATTGTTGAAAAAAGAATTTCTAATAATTCTCAATCTCGATATAACCGTAGACAAAAAAATATAAAACGTTTTGATAGAATCATAGATACTCAATTTAGACTACATTACGATACAGTTCAATTAAGGAAGTGTCCAAATGCAATAGATCCAAATGATTTAATTTCAATTACAAGTAAATGGAATGGCACTTCTCATATTTCTGCATATGTGCTCACTAAAAAGCCAATTAATCTAATAAAACGTATTAGTAATTTTGTATCTGGTAAAGGATTTAATCCTTATGAAGAAGTATATGATTATGTTTATTCTTCTAGAACAGTAATTAAGAATAAATATATTAATCAAAACGTAACACCTGGATTTTATGGAGTAGATGTTTGGGAACAAGCAGATAAATATTTAAAACCTTATCTAATTAAGGGTATGACTATTTATGCTGAAATTGTTGGATTTTTACCTAATGGCGGATGGATTCAGAAAAATTATGATTATGGGTGCATTCCTCCAAAAGAAGGAGAAATATATACTCCAGAAAAACATTTTAAAGTAAGAGTTTATCGCATTACCCTAACGAATGTAGATGGACTAGTTCACGAGTTTTCTCCAAGAGAAGTACAAATATGGTGTGAAACTCATGGTTTAAAAGCAGTTCCTGAATTTTATTATGGATATGCAAAAGATTTATATCCTGATATAATTCAAGATGAAAATTGGTTTACTAATTTCTTAAATCGTCTTGCTGATGATAAGAAATTTTATATGGAATTAGATTCTCCTGATTGTAACAATCCTGTTCCGCATGAAGGAATAGTTATTAAGCAAGATAAAATGCGTTCTGAAGCCTGGAAACTAAAAACATTTAGGCACTTAAATAAAGAGCAAAAAGCATTGGACGCAGGAGAAATAGACATTGAAGACAACGCATAATGAAACAAATAAAAGATAGAATGATGTCTCTTTGTGATTTAGCACTTAGAGAATGGAGATGTACTAGTAAGATTGGGAATAAAATTACACTTAACAATAGTGCACATTATCTACTAATAGATCCACACAAAATTATTGGATTGGTTTATATTTCTATAGACGAAGATTCTAAGAATATATTTACATGCTCATATAAAGTAGATAAAGAAACAATGAATCAGCTTATAAATAAGATTCAAAGTAGAGATAGTGAAACTTTGGAAGAATTACTTGATACATTTGGAGTATAATGGGATTACTTGAAAAATTAATAGAAGATCCTAAAGTCTTGTATATCTATGAAATTGGATTACAAATATTTGGATTATTTAAAAATGTAGACAATAGAGAATTCATAGTCATTTGTGAAAACGACTATTGTCCACAAGATTTTTCAAATGTTTCAACATTTAAATTGGAGGCATTTGATGAAAATAATCATTTTCTCGGAACGGAAATTAAAAACTGGTTTCCAATTGTAATGAATGGCTCAATGCTTGGTTGGGAATGTGCTTGTTTGCCAAAAAAATTCATTCATAAAGAATATGTAAAATTGTTACTACAAACAAATCCACTTCAACTTAGAAAAACCTATGAATATGAAAACCAATTGTGCAGAAACCGTTATAAAGAACTTCTTAGCCAAGGAGCGATAATTTCTGCACAACAAGAATTGTTTAATTTATTTAAATTAGTAAAGTTTTCAAACCAAATCATAGAAAATCATAAGATTGTAAACTTTAAGTGTCTTGCAGAAGATTATAGAAACATAGTTACTGCAAATGAATACGATTTAAATAAGTTTGATGATTATTTAAATGAGGAATTAACTATATTTAAAAAGTATACAGACGATCTTTTACGTAGAGATAAAATAAAAAAGATTATTCAAAATGGCTAAGATGATTATTCTTGCTGGACTTCCTGGAGCAGGTAAGTCAACACTTGCAAAAAAGATGGTTAAACAAGATTCAACGTATGTAAGAGTTAATTTAGATGACATTAGAAGTATGTTAGGAACAAGTGATTTCGATAAAGAAAAACTTGTCGAACAAATCGAACTTACATCAATAACTTATGCATTTAACCAAAAATACAATGTAATTGTTGATGATACAAATTTAAATCCTAAAAAGATTAATAAATTAAAAGCAATTGCTAAACAATATAATGCAGAGGTAGATTATAAATTAATTTCTACTGATGTTGAGGAATGCATTAGAAGAGATGCTTTGAGAGAACGTCCAGTTGGAGAAGATGTAATAAGACGTTTTTATGAAAAATACCATGAGAACTTATAACTTTTTTATTCGTCTTGGAAAGTGTGAATTTTTATTAGATGTGAATGCATTTAGCGAAGATGAAGCTTTGGATATTATCTCTAACGAATATCCGCAACAAGACGGATGACAATATATTTTAATTGGATAATATGCCTAAATTTACATTTAAAATATTTCATTATAAT
>ODAI011229638.1_pt1 | contig 19425 bp, 9 predicted proteins | sample 1539321 | NCBI WGS metagenome assembly ODAI01 (sample SAMN02144231, study PRJEB22623) | gut metagenome | biome: sheep rumen | host: Ovis aries | place: New Zealand
GAGCCGGGCTACGACAACCTGCTGTCGTTTCTGAACGCCGCCACCGACGCCCTGCTCTACACGCAGACGCTCTGCAACCTCATGGACGAGGAGGGACTGGGCTACTGCTACCTCGGCACCACCGTCTACCAGCCGCAGCAGATTATCGACATACTGCATCTGCCCAAGCTCACCATGCCCGTGGCCACGCTGACCGTAGGCTGGCCTGCGGAGGAGCCTCCCCTCTCCGACCGCCTGCCCATAGAGAGCTTCGTCCACCAGGAGCGCTACAACGACTATCTGGGCGCCGACATCGACACCTACTACACGCCGAAGGAGCAGCTTGAGGAGAACCGCCACTTCGTCCGCATCAACCATAAGGAGACGCTGGCCCAGGTGTTCACCGACATACGCTACACCCGCCGCGACAACGAGGCCATGTCGGCCACGCTGCTGGAGACGCTTCGCAAACAGGGATTCCTGAAATAGGTGTCAAAGCGACAACCATTCGCGCACGTTTACAATATGCGAGCGCACGCATGTTTTTCTATATGTCACTCTCAAAAAAAGTTAATTCGCTCCGTTTGTTGTGAAATAAGGTTAATTACGGCCTGACAAGAAGAGGAAAATTATACGGCAACAGAAAAAAAACACTAATTTTGTAAACTCTAACTAAGAGAAAAAGATTGCCAAAATAACAAAGTAGGAGATAACATGAACAAAGCAAGGAGATACTGCAGAATACTGGCCATCGCCCTGATGCTAACATCAGGGCTGGCGGCTGTGGCGTCTCCTGCAATCACTGCCGACACTACTTTTTATAAGAACTATTCCTACATACGCTTCGTGGGCGGGAGCGACACGATAGACATCAGCGACGAGGAATTCTACGACATCTCGGCCAAGGTGGTCTTTGCCGTCAACGCCTACCAGCTGAAGGAGGACGACTCGCTGCTCAGGGAGCTGGCCGACGAAGTGCTGCCGAGAATAAACCAGGACAGTCTGGAACTGGCATACATGATGATTCGAGGCGCCGCCTCGCCCGAAGGGCCGTACCTGTACAACAAGCAGCTCGGCGAGAAGCGAGCACAGTCGCTCATCGACTTCCTCAAGGCCCACATCACCATACCCGTCGACCCTGACCACTTCAACCTCGACATCGAGGCCGAGGACTACCGCACGCTCTGCATCATGATGCGACGTGCCGGCGACAAGGACTACAGCCTGGTGAAGTCGATATACGACAAGCATATCCCTCAAAACGGCGTCGGCCCGCTGAAGACTGAGCTGCAGACCGTCCAAGGCGGAACACTCTGGAAGCGGCTGCTGCGCGACTACTACCCCGGACTGCGCGTGGCGCGCGTCGTGCTCTTCTTCCGCAAGGCAAGGCCGGTGGCAGCCAAGCAGACGGTGCAGACTGTGCCCGTCGTACCCGTACTGGTGGAGAGGGAGCCCGCCACCGCCGAGCCGGAGACGCTGCGGCTGCCCCGCCGCGAGCTGCTCGCCGTGAAGACCAACCTGCTCATGGACTTCGCCTACATGCCCGGCTACAACCGCTGGTGCCCACTGCCCAACGTGGCCATAGAGTACTACCCCCTCTACGGGCACTTCACCTACGGACTGTCCATTGACTTCCCCTGGTGGCGACACTACGACGAACATAAGTTCTTCCAGGTGCGCAACTATCAGGCCGAGGCACGCTACTACCTGCACACAGGAAGCATAGACCGGGGCGAAATGCCCGGCACCAAGGCCGCCTTCAGCGGACTGTACTTCCAGGCATACGCACACGCCGGACTCTACGGCATCTGCTTCGACGCCGACCGCGGCTGGGAAGGCGAGGGAGTAGGCGGCGGACTGGGAATAGGCTACGTCATGCCGCTCACGAAGAACGGCCACTGGCGACTGGAGTTCGGCGCACAGGTGGGATTCTTCACCACGAAGTACGACCCCTACCAGTTCGAGAACCCCATCGACCCGAGCTACAAGGACAATCTCTACTACTACAAGTGGACGCTGGCCCCCGACCTCTTCAAGCGCCGCCAGTACCGCTACAACTGGCTGGGACCGACCCGCGTAGGCATCACCCTGAGCTACGACCTGCTCTACCGCCGCATCAATAAGCGTGGCGTCAGCTTCTACTCCACCGAGACCCAGGTTGTCCAGCCAGCCCAAACCAGAAAGGAGGACCGCCCATGACTAAGTACGCCCTTCTGCTGACCATCCTGCTGCTGACAGCCGCCTGCCGGCGCGAGCCTGAGCTGCACCTCTACGGGACGCAGCCCACGGAGATGACCATCATCCTTGCCGAAATAGAACTCGACGTCTACTGGGACTACCTGCTCGAAACCGGCGTCAAGTACGACTGGCGCACCGAGTGGTACTACGGCTGGGACGACGAGGACCGACGCATCTTCGGCGAAATAGGCTACACCATGCCCAACGTGTTCAACATACGCCGCTACTTCACAGGCAACACGCCCTACGGCCACCACACAAAGGTGCTCAGCAATACTATCGAGGGCAACATCTTCCGTGGGGAGTTCTCGTTCGGATACTGGGATATGCTCGCCTACAACGACGTCAAGCTCATAGACGGCGTACAGAGCATCAACTTCGACGAGACAACCACGCTCGACTCCATCACCGTGCATACCAACCCGTCGATGAACGCGGCACGATACCACGCACCGCGATTCACGCACTCCTTCTACGAGCCTGAGGAGCTGTTCTCGGCCTACGAGCAAGCCATTGACATCAACCGCAACCTCGAGGGATTCATCTACGACCCGGACCAGGGAGCGTACATCAAGAAGGTGAATTTATTGTTGCAGCCTATTACCTATATATATCTGACGCAGGTCATCGTACACCACAACAGGGGAAAGATTGCCGGCGTCGACGGACTGGCCAACCTCTCGGGCGTAGCACGCTCGTCAGTGCTCAACTCCGGAAGGGCCGGCGAGGATGCCATCACAGTGAGCTTCAAGACCCACTGGAAGAACAACTGCGACATGAACGGCGAGCAAGTGGACATCGCCGGCGGCCGACTGCTCACCTTCGGCATCTGCGGACAGAACAGCAGCCGACTGCACAGCACCAAGGAGGTGCGCGACAACGAACGCCACTACTTCGACCTGAAGATGCAGTTCAACAACGGTCTGGACTCCACCTTCGTCTTCGACGTCACCGACCAGGTGCGCCAGCGCTACAAGGGCGGCGTGCTGACGGTGGAGCTTGACATGGACACCATCCCTATACCCCGCCGCTCTGGCGGCTCCGCCTTCAACGCGGTTGTCGAGGAGTACAAGGAGGAAACACATGAATTTGGGTTGTAACTCAATTATATTAACTTTTAGTACTAACAATAAAAATTTTTTGAAGCATGAAGAAGTTTTATTTTCTCGCAGCTCTCGTAGCAGGCACAGCCCTGACAAGCTGCACAAGTGAAGACGACCTCGCACTGTCTCCCCCCGAGGTCAATGTTGAGGACGGCTATGCCCCCATCGTGTTCAGTTCCCAGAAGAACAACATCACCCGTGGTGACATCACCGGCAAAGATGCTGCAATTCTGCTTAACAACAAGTTTGTTGTCAGCGGCTTCAAAGGAGAAGCAACAGCAAGTCCTGGTAGTATTGTGTTCGACAACTATGTTGTAGAGTGGGAAGAGAACACCGCCCACACCACAGAGTCCAACTCCTCTAATTGGGAGTATGTAGACAAGAACTTGATTCCACATGCTGTAACAAACGGCATTACCAAGCAGACCATCAAGTATTGGGACTATTCTAAGCCTCAGTATGACTTCATCGCATGGGCCGTGGGTAAAACTGATAATGGTACAGAAATAGAAGCCATTCTCGATGAAAACGCCACTTTGACAGGCCATCAGGTGCGCGTGTCGGCTATTGCACCAAACAGCAAAACCAATGGTTGGCTACCTGATATCACCGAAGGCACAGCCCCCGATCAAATTACTTATGCAAGACCGTCCTACACTTTTGAGGGTAAAGCAGAAGATTTGTCTCACTGCTACATTTCCGACATTGTGACGGTGAATAAGGGTGACGCTGGAACTTATGGCGAAGTTGGAGGCTACGGAAAGCCCGTCACTCTGAAGTTCCGTCAGCTCGGTACCAAGGTGCGTATTGCCATCTACGAGACCGTGCCTGGATACTCTGTGAAGAACGTGGAATTCTATAGTGCTGCAACTGGAAAGCTCGTAGAAGCTGGTACCGATAAGCCTGATGGCAATGGTACTTATGATGCAGATGAGGCAGCAGCAGCAAACGCATCTGCTAAGATTTTTACAACAGTCAGCAACCAAATCTATAGTGAGGGTACCTACACGGTGTACTTCCCCACTGTCGATAGTCCTGATGATGCTGACAACAATCAGGCTCACATCAAGTTCTCTCCCAGAACAAATGGTGCAAGCGCTGATGTTGACCAGAAAACCACTGTTGACTGGGGTGCAGTGAATTACACTGGCCGTGAGGAGGCAGAGAAATTGACAACGAATTCTTATCTGGGCCGTACATCGAACACCGCTTCCTTCGCAGGAAAGAAAGATGACAACTATTACGTGTTCTACCTGCCCAACGAGAATGGTACGAACCTGAACCTCCGCGTAAACTTCACTTTGGAGAGCATCGATGGTTCTGGTGAGGAAATCGTTGTAAAGGGCGCAACTGCTCAGGTTCCCAGCATCTACACTACCTGGAAGCCCGGCTATGCCTACACTTATCTCTTCAAGATTAGCGACAAGACCAATGGTCACACTGGTGCGTACGACCCGATGAATCCATATGACACTTCTTTGAACAGCGACCCCGCTGGTCTCTATCCCATCACTTTCGATGCAGTCGTAGTGAACGCCGAAGAAGGCAATACTACTCAGGAGACTATCACTCTCGTCTCAACGCCCAGCATCACCACTTACCAGAACGGTTCTAACGTTGTGAACAAGAATGAGTACACATATATTGCTAACGATGGAGCAAAGATTACTGGTGAAATCTATGTGACTGTGAACGATTCAGAACCCACATATGCAGCAGTGAGCAAAAATGCAGGAGATCCTGTTGCAGGATTGTACACTAAAAGTGGTGACGACTACATTCCTTGCGCAGCAGATGCAGTAGCTGTAAATGGAACAACATACTATCAAATGACAGCGACGCCAAAACTGGAGGATGCAGATTTGGCAACACTGACTGACAAGGTTATGCTTTACGAAGTTGCTGATGGTACGACCGAGGCTCAGGTCATCGACGCCTTGCAGTATCGGGAGGATGATGGTACAACTGCTTCTCCTGTAGTCATCACGGGACGCAATAAGATTGTTTTAACCCAGACAACAGATGAGCAAGCTATGAGTCTGACCAACCAAGTGACTTACGGTGTGGATGGTAACACCATCACTGTTGGCACTGACAAGGCTGCCAAGTTCATTCCAGAAAATGCGAATAAGACCTACGCATTCGTTTATACGAAGCAGGCTTCATCAGCCACCAAAGATTTGTATCAGCAAATATCCTACAGCGACCAAGATGTTAGCACAAAGTATCGCTATGCAACTACACAGATACAAACTGCTGGCGACGTTCAGAAGGATGTTGTATATTTCGCTCCGGTGGGAACTCCAAGTGTCCTTACTAAGCAGGACGTGTTCATCGGTCAGGGCGTAGGCAATCTGTATGTTGATAATGGTACTGACAAAGTGGCTGCTTCTGGTTATGCCGAAACAGGCAAGGACTATTACTATACTTTAGACAACGGTTCGTCCTATATAAAGGCAGAGAATATTAATTATGCAGACTTTAATAAGGATGGTGATGACCAGTTGTATGTATTGTCAGGAGCATACTATATACCAAAGACAGAGAATGCACCTGTGGACGGCACCGCATATTATTACCGCAAAGGTACTGCAGGCAATTACACCTACACCTATTGTGTCATTCTCCCTGAGCAGACAACCACAGACTGGTACACGGTTGATTATCCATACAGCTATGTACAAGTTGGTGCTAACGAAGAAGAAATGGTTGGTATGAAATACTTCGACATGTACACCAAGAACAACGGTGTCTACTACTCGAAGGTCATCAAGATTGCAGCAGCAAACTAATCCTCTAATTCAAACCATGTGGGGTTCGACTCCCCACTTGGTTACGACAATAATAAATAATGTACGCACGCGACGAGGCCGGGCCTCGGAGCGACAAGATAAAAAAAGAAAAATAAGATGAGGTATCCGATAGGCATACAGAGCTTCGAGACGATACGCCAGAACGGCTACGTCTACGTGGACAAGACCGACTTGATTTACGAGTTGGTCCAGGGGCATGTCTATTTCCTCAGCCGCCCCCGCCGATTCGGAAAGAGCCTGCTCGTCAGCACGCTCAAAGCTTATTTCGAAGGTAGAAAGGACCTGTTCGAGGGCCTGAAGATAGCAGGGCTGGAGCAGGAGTGGCGCCGCTACCCCGTGTTCCATATCGATTTCAACGGCAAACGCTACCAGCAGGCCGGTATGCTCCATCGGACCCTTATGGCGACTATGGAGAAATGGGAACGCCAGTATGGCATCGAGTCCTCAGACATGGGACTTGGCGACCGCTTTATCAATCTGCTTGCCGAGGCTCATCGCCAGACAGGCTTAGGGTGCGTAGTACTTATAGACGAGTACGACAAGCCGATGCTTGACGTACTTGACACTGAGCAGACCATCACACTCAACGGTCAGCCCATCAGCGTCGAAGAGGACAACCGCCAGGAATTGAAAGCCTTCTACTCGTGTTTCAAGGCTGCCGACGATGATCTACGCTTTGTACTGCTCACTGGTGTTACCAAGTTCTCACAGGTCAGCGTGTTCAGCGGTTTCAACCAGCCCAGCGACCTGACGTTTGACAGCCGCTATGAGACGCTCTGTGGCATCACCGAGGCAGAACTCTACGACTACTTCGAGGCTAGAATTACGGAAATGGCCGGGAATTACCACGTCAGCATTGACGAGATGAAGGCCGGACTGAAGAAGCGGTACGACGGCTACCACTTCAGCGAGAAGATGACAGACATCTACAATCCGTTCAGCGTGCTGAATGTCCTTGACCAGGGAAAACTGCAGGATTTCTGGTACAGCACAGGCTCGCCGGAATACCTGCTGCGCCTGCTGTCGAAAAACGACGACAACATGATGCAGCTGCTGGCACGCGAATATTCGCTGGCAGAATTCGCCGACTACCGGGCAGACACGGAGAAGCCCCTGCCCATGATATTCCAGAGCGGCTACCTGACCATCAAGAAGACCATTCTGAAGGGGCTTGAGTACCGTTATGTACTGGACTTCCCTAACGACGAGGTGCGCAGTGGTTTCATACAAATGCTGGCCAACAATTTCTTCAACCAGAAGAAGACTGGCACAATGTCGTCATGGGTGGAAAGGACAGTGGACGCTATGCGCGTGGCCGACCTCGACCTGGTGCGCCGCCTCTTTACGTCGTTCCTCGCCGAAACACCGTACAGTATGCGGCCCAAGAAGGACGGGAAGAGCCGTGAACTGTACTTCCACTATACGTTCTACCTGCTGATGCGCCTCATCTCCTGCTACACCGTCTATATGGAGAAGCAGCTCTCGGAGGGCCGCGCCGACTGTATCGTGGAGACGCCGCAGTACGTCTATATCTTCGAGTTCAAGCTCGACGGAACGGCCGACGAGGCGCTGCAGCAAATCAGCGACTGCGGCTATGCCAAGGCATACGCCGCCGACCAGCGGCCTATATATGAAATAGGTGCAACGTTCAGCAGCAAGACGGGCACCGTTGAGGAGTGGAAGGTGGAAGGAATGAGAAATGAGGAATTGATAGTAAAGAATCAATAGAGACAATAAACATTATTAATAATTAAAACGAAAAGAGTATGAAAAAGAATCTATTCTTCGCAGCATTGGCTATCACAGCATTAGTCAGCTGCTCAGAAAGTGACTACTTGGGCGACGAGAGGCCGTCACCCGTAAGTAGTAGTGATGAAGTTGCCATCGGTTTCGGCTCTGGCCTTAGGGCAATCACCCGTGCCGATGTTACAGGTGCGGCAGCTGCCGACTCATTAGGTGGAAACTTCGTGGTGTACGGCGTGAAAAGTGACGGAACGCCCTTCGGTGCAACCGCCGTTTGCGATACGGTGTTCGACCACTACAACGTGAACTGGGGTGCCAATACTGCCAATACGACGACCTCAAACACTGCCAACTGGGAGTACGTCGGCCAGGCTAAGCACCAGTATGGCCCTGCTGGCGACCAGACCATCAAGTACTGGGACTACGCAAAGTCGCAGTATGACTTCATCGCCTATTCAAAAGGTAAAGACAACGATGGCTTGACCGTCACTGAAATTAACGTGAAGAAGCTGAATGGTGAAAAGACAAACGATGTTATTACCGATGGTGCTTACAAGATTTCAGGTACTGCAGCTGAACTTGCAAAGGCATACATCGCCGACCTTGTGACGGTCTATCGAGGTGATGCTGACAATCATGCTGCTGGCAACTATGGTAAAGAGGTTGACATCAAGTTCCGTTCTCTCTCTGCCAAAGTGCGTATCGGTCTTTATGAGATTATCCCTGGTTATTCTGTTAAGGATGTTGTGTTCTACACTGCTGCAAGCGTAAAAGACGCTCCCACTTCACCCGCTACTTGGGGAAATGCACATTTGTTCACCACGGGTTCAGACGTGTTCAACGGGGCAGGTACCTATATCGTCTACTACCCAACAACAGGCGCGGATAAATTACCTGGTGCTGCAAATGCAAGTACCGACTACAACAAAGCACATCTGCAATTTGAACCAGATGCAACCAACGGCACATCCACTGTGATGGGGTTCGGCGCACTGACTGGTTCGTTGGCAGCCCAGGAACTGGCTACTGCTGAAAAAGCAGAAAAAGCTGGCAACTTATATCTTGGCCGCTCTTCCAACACGGCTATCTATGCAGGTGCCCAGGCCAGCAACTACTACACCGTCGTCATCCCCAACGAGACTGGTGCCGTGCTGAACCTGAAGGTTGACTACACGCTCGTGTCGACCGACGGCGACGGTGAGACAATCCAGGTGACTGGGGCCACTGCCCAGGTTCCTGCTCAATATGCAGCTTGGAAGTCTGGCTATGCCTACACCTATCTGTTCAAGATTTCTCAGAACGGCAATGGTTATACCAATCCAGACCTTGGCCCTGCCGGTCTCTACCCCATCACACTTGACGCTGTCGTAGTTGATAGTGAGGCAGATGGCATTCAGGAGACCATCACAACTATCGCTGAACCCAGCATCACCACTTACAGCAAGGGCAAGATTGTCACTGAGAACAACGAGTACGTGTCTGGCAATAAGATTTATGTGGTCGTGGAGGATGAAGTTACGGAGGGTAGTGATACTAAGATTAAAGATGTAGCACTTGATGCAGGCAATGCTAAACTTTACACCGTGACACTCACGGATGGAGATGAAAGTGACGGTATTACAACCGCTGCTCAGACTATCAATGAGGCTTCAGTGGCTAATGCTTTGGCTAAAGGCGGTTCTGTGACTGACATCAACAAGTTTACTCTGGCCGTTACCGAAGTGGCTGAAGGTACTCTGACTTATCCTAAAAAGATTGCAGCTGCTGACGCACCTGATGGTAATGAGATCGATGTCAACTGCGCTTTATTCACTGCCGGTGCTGCTGGTACAATCTACGTATTTGAGTATATAAAGACTCCTCGTGCTAACTATACAGCGGCAGAAGCGAATACAGAGAATGCTAAATTACCAGGTGCTATTAAAACTGGTGATACCGCATACTCATTTACCTCATATGGAGACTCAGAAGGTAATACACAGTATGGAACAGGAAATGTAAAACTAATCTCACAAGTTGGTGAATGGACTACTGTTCTGGTAACATCGAATAGCATAGATGGTTTTGTTGGCAAAGAATACAAGGTTCATGCTACAACAATAGATGCAAATGCATATTATGAATTATATACAACTGCAGGTGCCGCAACAGGTATTTATGTAAAAGTAGCAACATATACTCTTACAGACACAGATGTTAACACCTATAATGCGACATTACCTGGTGCAGTTAAAGAAGGAGATGTAAAGACTCCTGGTGAATACGGTTACAAGATCATCAAGATTGCTAAATAACCCTCTCTAACCCAAACTCCCCGGGGTTCTTCGCAAGCGAAGCGAGCAAGCTCGAGTGCGGCTCCCCGGAGAGTTACCAAAGCCAAGCAGGGTTCTTCGCAAGCGAAGCGAGCAAGCTCGAGCGCGACTCCCTACTTGGCAACAAAGAAAAACTTAAGCCCGCGCGAGGTTCGACTCCTCGGCGGGCTACCAAAGAAGAAGAAAAAAAATAATGTATGCACGCGAAGAGGCCGGGCCTCTGAGAAGTGAAAAGTGAGAAGTGAGAAGAATATGGAGTATAAAGACAACTATCCAGGCACTAAAGCCGCCGAGTCGTTTGCAATGACCTACGGCATGAGCGACGAACTGTGCAACAGCGACCTGCTGACCCGCATCAGCAATCTCAGCATCAGCGACAAGCAGTGCCTCATACGCTTTATTTCGGAAGAGGTTGAAGTCGACCAGCTGGAAGATGACGAATGGGACCGTCAGGACACCACCGGCCTCGAGCCCTACACCCTCGACGAACTGTACGCCAGAATCCAGCAGGCGGAAGAGGAAATAGAATTAGGTAAAACCCAAACGGAACAGGAAGTTAGAGAAGAACTAAGAAGTGAGTTTCTATGGCCCATTTCTACCGAGCACGACACATCAACAAGAGATATAAGTTGATATACAGATATGAAGAGACTATCGACACTGTCTATATCGAGGACATCTGGGACACACGACGTAGCCCGGAGAACTTGAGGAAACGAGTGAAGAAGTGAAGTCTAAAAAAAAGAGATAAGTAAAGAATAAAGAATTAACGATGAACTTAAGGTTCAGACATATAGTAGTACTGATGATGACGACAGCCATGATATGCAGCTGTGAACGGGACGCCCAGCAGGGCGGCACGGAGGAGCCAGTGCCCGTGCCCGAAACCGGCACGCCCATCACGTTCATGGCCAGCCAGCAGCAGGAGACCGCCGTCACCCGTGCTACGACGCCGCTGCAGGAGTATCAGACGACGTTCAGGGTCTGGGGCTTCAAGAACTACAGTTATAACGAAAACGGTAACGGGGACGGAAGCTACGGCGACGTCCAGACGGTGTTCCAGGACTACACCGTTCAATACTACGAGGGCAGCCAGCTGTCCACCACCAGCAACAGCGCCGGCTGGGAGTACATCCTTGCCGACTATCCCGACCAGTCGATCAAGTTCTGGGACTGGTCGGCCAGGGCCTACCGCTTCTTCGGCGTGACGGGCGAGGCCGGCGGGACCAGGGCTGGCGGCGTCTTCACGGTCAGCCTGCTGGCCGACACCCTGCGTGTCGCCGAGCCCACCTTCTACACGCGGCTGTGGTTCAGCGACGGCAACCCCACGACCTACCCGACGCGCCAGTTCGGAAAGACCGTGCAGTTAGAGTTTCTGAAGCCCTACGCCAAGGTGCGCTTCCTGTTCATACCGGCCGATGAAACGGTGAACTTAGAGAACCTGGTCGTTGAGGATCCCGTGTTCGCCCCCGCCAACGAGGGGCAGGGCATCACCCTCAAGGGTACGTTCAGGGTGAGCTATCCCCTGGAGGGCACTGCCACCCGCGAGACGTGGACCGTCGAGCGCAGCAGTGAAAGCGGCAGCAGCATGAGCGCCTTCACCAAGGACGAGCGTTGGTACACGGTGCTGCCCGTCCAGGGCCAGGGAGCCTTCAAGCTGACCGTCACCGTGGCCGGCGACCCCGACAAGGAGTGCATCGTGCCCGCCGAGTACATGAACTGGCTGCCCTGCTACCAGTACACCTATATCTTCAAGGTGAACGACGAGGGCGGCATCGACCTGGGCGAGGTGAAGTCGGCCTATACCGACTGGAAGCTGGGTGCCGAGGCGGAGAGGAGAATATTCAATTGGTAAAGAGTGATGACAGACAGACTGATAGTAATCATAGGACTGATGGGGCTGCTGCTGAGCCTGACGTGCTGCTCTGACGACGACGATGACCGCCGCCGCCAGCCGGTGGCCGTGACGCTTGCGGCCTACTCCCCCTCCCTCGTCGAGGTCGAGCCGATGAGCCGCCTGACCCGCGCCGTGGAGTGGCCCCCCGAGGGCTACAAGCCCTATTATGCCATCCAGAACAACGAGGGCCTGATGAAGTCGGACTCGGGTGCTGCCATCGGTGTCTACTTCACTCAGGGCACCACCAAGATAGCCCGCAAGTTCAGGCCATATATCAGCGACAAGTGGATCATCGACGACTCCGTGGACGTCGGCACCTACCAGCTCTACGGCTTCGTGCCCCACAAAGCCGTCGACACCGTCAGGTCCGTCATTGCCCCCTATAACGGCAGCTACGCCAACGGCGTGGTGATGACGCTCAAGGGCATCAACAGCGTGCAGAGCCAGGACGTGTGCGTCATCGTCGGTGCCAAGCACGGCACCGCCACCAACCAGCCTGTGTCAACGCCCCGGCCCGGCGACTTCACCTGCGAGTTCAAGGCCAACGAGAACTACATCTTCCTGCTGTTCGACCACCTGTATGCCGCCATACGCTTCCAGTTCCGCGTGGACGCCACGTATGCCGGGCTGCGCACCATCAAGATGAGGCAGATGAAGCTGTCGGCCTTCGAGGACGAGGCCTGCACGCGCCCGAAGAGCAAGGTGTCGACCACCGTCACGCTGGCTGCCAACAGCGACGGCTCCTCGGTCTTCGTCGACGGCGTGGAGTACACCACCGACGACAACGAGCCTTCGGAGCCGGTGCTCATCTGCGACAGGGAGACAAACCCGGTGACGCTGCCCTCTGACACCTGGAGCGAGAGTTTGGGCTTCGTGCCCAAGGTGAGCAGCTACTACCTGCTGGAGTCCACCTACGACGTGTATGACAACAACCGGACGACGGAGCATCCCGACGGCAACCTGATCCGCAGTCAATGCGTGGCAGTCAACAAGATCGACATCCTGCGACTGTTCAACATGGCCACTCTGAACCGCGGTTATGTGTACACCATCAAGCTGAAGATTGAGCCGACGTACCTGTATATGCTCTCGGAGCCTGACCTTGACAACCCGACGGTGAAAATTGGGATTTGAGAATTGATAATCGATAATTGAGAATTGAGAAGTTGAAGACGAGATCTATCATAGTAAGCTTGATCATGTTCCTGTACACGGTAGTGGCGCAGGCACAGATTACTATTGGCGGCAACGTATATGGCGGCGGCAACCAGGGTTACGTTCACGGCAACACGACTGTCACCGTGCGGGCCGGCGACATCGGCTCGCGCGACACCACCCTGAAGGATGTGGCGGCCCCCCATCCGTCGGGCAAGGTGTTCGGCGGTGCCCGTATGGCCAACGTCGGCGGCAATGCCTTCGTCCACATCGACGGTGCCCATGCCTCCGACAGCATGGTCATCAACCATATCTACGGCGGCAACGACCTGGCCGGTATCGTCGGCTCCAACCCCGATGCCAAGAAGCGCCTGCCCGCCGAGCTGAAGGAGGCCGCTACTGACGGCGTAGACTCCACCTGGAGCAGCTTCGTCTACTTCTCCACGAAGACCGATACCGTCAACGGCAAGGTCGAGGAGGCAGCCGACGCCATGAAGGTCTTCGTCGGCAAGGTCTTCGGCGGCGGCAACGGCGACTATTTCTATACGCAGAACCGCTCCGAATACAGCATCTACTGGTCAGAGAACGACATGAATGCCGGTGGCCAGCCCATCGTGACCAGAAGCGAGCCCTTCGTCATCCCCGAGTTGGACAAGAGCTACCTCGACCTCCACGGCGGCTGCATCAGCGAGGGCTACGGCGGCGGCAACAATGCCACGGTGCGCGTGAAGGACGTCATCTGCGTCGAGAATCCCATCCGGGTGGTGACGAGCATCCTCGACCGCGACGGCAACGAGATGCTCAACATGCTGCGCTTCAAGGAGATGGGCATCAACTTCGCGCTGGCCAAGCCCGAGAAGGACGAGTTCCAGATAGGCTCACTCTTCGGCGGCAACAACAAGGCTACGATGGCCATCCGTCCCTCCTGGCACCTGATGTCGGGTTCGATACGTAACATCTACAGCGGCGGCAACCGTGGCGACATGATCTACGAGAACGGAATTGTCCTTGAGATTCCCGACTCCTCGTCCATCATTGCCGACAACGTGTTCGGCGGCTGCCGTATAGCCGACGTGCGCCCGATGACCTTGGACAAGACCACCGGCGAGTACAAGGACGTGGATTATGTGAGCGGCGAGATCTTCGGCTCCTACTCGCTGCCTCCCAACCTGGCCGCCCGCACAATCATCGCCGGCGGCGACATCAACAATGTCTATGGCGGCAACGACGTGCGCGGCAAGGTCTACTTCGGCAATGCCGTCGGCATCCATGCCAGTGTGCGCGGCGACGTCTACGGCGGCGGCAACGGCGCCTACGCCTATACCGACCTGCTTGATGAAAACGAAGATTACAGCGACTATTACTATTCTCAGGGTAATTACAGCAACTTGACGGAAGCCCTGAACGCTACCCGCCCCAATGCCGAGCAGGTGAGCATCCTGTTGAAGGGCACTGCCGAGAAGAAGACTGTCATCGGCGGCTCCGTCTACGTGGGTGGCAACTGCGCCACGTTAGAGGCCGTCGACGAACATAAGGATTTGCCGGACTATCCCTTGGCCGAGCTGAAGATTGGCTCCCACGTCATTGCCGACAATGTGTTCCTTGGCAACAACGGCGCCAAGATGGTGGACGAGGATATCCTGAAATTCTATGCCAACGACACCATTGAGGGTTTCAGTACGCTGGAGTTGACCATGGCCAGTACGTTCGCCTCCTACATGAAGGGCGTGACCATGAGCCACGTCCCCAGCATGATTGTCGAGGGCGTCAAGTCCAGCGACCTCGGCAAATACGAGCCTTACACCTCCTACATCGGTTCGCTCTACTTCGGCGGCAACCGAGGCAGTATGACCTACGCCGACTCCATCGAGATCGAGCCCAACGCCCCCCTGTACATTTACAACAAGCTGGTGGGCGGCTGCAACAACGCCAACGTCCCGCAGACGAAGTACAACGCCCGCTACGAGGGCGGCATCCTCGGCAGCGAGGCCGAGCAGCAGAACCCGAACGGCTACACCAATGCCGACGGCAGCATCAAGAACCGCATCGTGATGAACCTCAACAAGCTGCGGTTCCTGCCCATGCGCCTCGATAGCACGCGCCAGGCCTTGGAGTGGAACACCGTCAACCTCGACAAGGACGGCAACTACGTACCCGAAGTCATTGATTACGACACGCTGAAGCTCGGCACGGCCAGCAAGTGGGATATGAGCCGCCGCCTGTTGTACGCCAACGTCTACGGCGGCTGCAACGAGAGCGGACACATCAACGGCAACGTGGTCATCAACATCAAGGACTCGCTGCACAACCGCCGCGCCATCTTCGACGCCTTCGTGGGCGAGGAGGACGGCGACGACATCCTCTACGAGCGCGACACGTTCGACATCACGGCCCGCCACTCCGGCGTCATCCTCAACAAGCAGGGTATGGACGTCCTGGGCGACGCCCTCTCCGTCTACGGTGGCGGCAAGGGTAAGGAGACCCAGGTCTGGGGCAGCACCACCGTCAACATTGAGAAGGGCTACACCTTCCAGATCTTCGGCGGCAGCGATGCCGGTGCCATCGGCCGTGGCACGTGGAGCGAAGCCGACTCCATGTACATCTATCCCGCCCAGCCCGACTCCGCCTACAGCACCCACGTCAACCTGAACAGCGAGCGCGAAGGCGTGGCACGCGGCGACGACTCCTCCGAGGACGTGGCCGACGTGGAGTTCATCTATGGTGGCGGCGTCTCCGGCCCCATCCTCGGCAACACCTACGTCCACCTCGACAACGGGCGCCTGTTCAACCTCTTTGCCGGTTCGTGTGATGCCGACATCTACGGCCACACCGAGACCTACGTGGGCCTGAACGGCATACCCTACCTGCGCGACCACATCTACGGCGGCAACGACCTGGGCGGCGAGATCAAGCAGCTCTACGACTTCACGAAGTGGGTGCGTCCGGAAACGCTTCCCTTGGTACCCACCAACAGCGCCGGCGTCAAGGACGTGCTGAAGGCCAACGCCTACGTGGAATACCGGCGCGGCGACATGAAGAGCATCTTCGGTGGCTGCTTCGGCAACTACGACTACGACACAGAGTTCACCGCCAGCAAGGGATACTCCATCCCCAGAATCCACAACGCCTTCGTCAACTTCAGGCCCGACGACAACTCGCGCAACCACGTCGACAAGGTGTTCGGCGCCGGTGAGGGCTGTCAGGGCGTCCGTAGGTCCGACAAGATGCAGGACCGCAGCTACGTGCTCGTCGACATTGCCGACAAGAAGGGCTACTATGCCAACACCGAGGTCTTCGGCGCCGGCAGTAACAACGGCGTAGGCATGAACTACAGCTACAAGCAGACTACCGACTCGAAGTTCGACCTCGACAGCGTATCGGCCATCGTCGACCTGGCCAACGGTCAGATAGCCGCTGCCTACGGCGGTGCCTACAACGAGGGCATCACCCGCCGAACGCTGGTGAACGTTCCCGAGCAGTCGACCATCAACATCGGCAACATCTTCGGCGGCGCCTACGGTACCAACGCCCTGCCGCCGTGCGATGTCTACGATGCCAACGTCGACTACCGCAACACCAGCGAGAAGGCCCGCGTCACGGGAGCCATCTTCGGCGGCAACAACAACGTGCGCCGCACCATCTACGGCCACGTCAACATCTCCTCGCCGGTATGGAAGAACGACAGCGTGCTTGGCACAGTCTACGGTGCCGGTCTCGGTTCCTGGACATGGTCGGAGTACACGCAGGTCAACCTGAAGCGCGGCGCACGCGTAGACGAGGTCTACGGCGGCGGACAGCTGGGACAGGTGCTCAATGCCGAGAGCGTCCAGGCCTATATGCAGATGTTCGACGACATTGAGGTTGAATCCCTTAGCGACTTGCCTTCGCATATCGCGCAGTCCTACAACCCCAGTAAGTTGGACGAATGGAAGGATGCCTGGACCGACGCATGGACGCTGGGCGACTACTTCAAGCCCAATGCCAACTTTGACAACTACGTGGCCAACGACTCGACCAACCTCAAGAACACCTTCCTGACCAGGACGGCCGAGATGGACGAGCGCGCAGAAACTGAAAAGACCAATAAGTACAACACCAACGTCATCATCGAAGACGGAGCCACCGTGACGGGCTATGCCTACGGCGGCGGACTCGGCAAAGACAGCGTCCTCAACAGCGGCGACATCATCGGCACCACCTACATCGCCCTGCTCGGCGGCACCGTCGAGCGCGACCTCTACGCCGCCGGAACCACCGGCAACGTCTACAACATCTACGGCGGCAACTTCACCGCCAGCGCCAACGCCTACATCGGCGGCGGCACGGTGCGCAACGTCTACGGCGGCGGCTGGAAGGGCAGCGTCGGCTTCCATGGCGGCGACATCAGCGCGTCGCCCGAAGGCGACATCCCCGCCGAGACCCACGTCGTCATCGGCATGGCAGCTGCCGACAGCAGCTTCACCGCCGGCTTCCCTGCCGTCCAGCGCAATGTCTACGCCGGCGGCGAGGGCGGCTCCGTCTTCGGCACCGCCCACCTGCGCATCAACAACGGCTTCATCGGCTACCGCTACGAGCCGAAGTCTTCCACGGCACGTGCTGCCGAGAGTTCCGGTTCGACGGGTACCACCTACTTCAGCGACAACTACGTGGAGAACGTCACCGAGAAGACTGAGAACGACCTCGACCTCAACGGCAATGCCTTCGGCGGCGGTTACGTGGTCAACAGCTACGTCGACAAGACCCACGTCGAAATGTACGGCGGCACCATCCGCGGCAGCCTCTACGGCGGCGGCGAGCTGGGACCCATCGGCCGCGGCACGAAGCTGGCCACGGCCACCGGCGGCGTGAAGAACGGCGAGGCCACCATCTACCGTCCCGGCCACACGCTGATCGAGATGTATAACGGCCACGTGCTGCGCAACGTCTTCGGCGGCGGCCGAGGCAAGGACAGCTGGGGCTTCGACGGCACGCTCTACATGGACCCGGATGTGAAGGCCAAGCTCGACCTCAGCTCGAAGGGCAACGTCTTCGGACAGACCGAGGTGCATATCCACGGTGGTGAAATTGGCACCGTCGAGGGTATGGCCCGTTCGTTCGGCAACGTCTTCGGCGGTGGCGACGAGGGCTATGTCTACAGTGCCTACGAGAATGCCGACGGCACCTTCGCCCTGGGCCTGAAGCCCGAAGGAAGCGTGCGCTACGGCGATGTCTACCAGGGCTACTACTATAAGCACCCGTGGGCCAACATCAGCAACAATGACAACACCTGGATTAACGCTAACGGCGAGCGTCAGCTCACCGAGGACTGCAAGGTGCTGGTGGAGCCATGGCTGCAGCTGAAGGATGACGTCTCTTACGACAGCAAGCAGTACAAGGCGGGCGAGTACATCCCCATCGGCTACCTCAACACCCTGCCGCCGAAGGACACCACCACCGTCGCCGGCGCGTGGACTGGCGACTGGGCGAAAGTCGATGCCGGCGATGCCACCCGTGAGCGCGGCGTCATCATCCACAATGCCGTCTTTGCCGGCGGTAACATTGCTCCGGGCAGCAACATGATGAGCGCCAACACTCCCACCGTCTTCGGTAATGCCACTGCCTCCATCAACGATGTCTACAACCGCGACCTCGTCACCATCGGCACCGGCTACACCGGCGGCCTCTACGGCGACGGCAACCTGACGCTCGTCGACGGCTACCGCGAGCTGAACATCACCAACTACGGCACTGACTACTACAACATCAACAACAACAAGACCAAGCAGATCACCATCGAGCAGTACAACCAGCTGCCGCCGCGCGAGCAGGCCTACTATGAGGTGAAGTACAAGTGCGTGCAGCAGTGTACGGACAAGGACGAGACCACCTACGCCCCCGGCTCCACCCTGCCCGAGGACGAGCTGCTCGTGCTGTTCGAGGGCACGGACATGCTCACCGAGACCGGCAAGCCCAACCCAGCTTACTGGGAGCAGAACGGCGTGGTGTCCATCTACGCCGGACGCATCATGAACACCATCCAGCGCGCCGACCTCTGCGGCGTCTGGGGCAGCCGCATGGTGATGAAGGGCGCACGCGACCGCGTGACCGACCAGCTCGACTTCACCAACTACACCATCAACCGCGTCCGCGAGGTGTCGCTCAACAAGAAGCAGGACCACGGCAACTACTTCGGCATCTACAACATC
>ODAI013669521.1_pt1 | contig 19424 bp, 17 predicted proteins | sample 1539321 | NCBI WGS metagenome assembly ODAI01 (sample SAMN02144231, study PRJEB22623) | gut metagenome | biome: sheep rumen | host: Ovis aries | place: New Zealand
ATATTGTTTATGAAGTTGTTCATGATATTGGAAAGGTTCATTATAGGCTGCCAGAATCTGGCTGCGTAGCCTGTCATTGCCGCAAGTGTACCCAGTGATACAGTACCGGCAGGCATCACCGCAAGACCCACTATAAAGAGGGCAGCTCTTACCAGTGTGGAGATATTGTCGGTGGCAGGCCACACAAGGTTTGAATACTTGACAGCCTCCATCCATGCCTTTCGGTATTTGGTATTCAGACCGTCGTAGATCTTTGCATTTTCCTCTTCACGGGTGAATACCTGCGTGATACGGGCACCAACGATGTTTTCCTGCAGATAGGCATTCATATTGCTGGACTTGTTGGAAACGCTCTGCCATGCCCTGCGCTGCTTCTTCTTTATCGCAAACATTATGAGCATGAAGAAAGGAAGTCCCGAAAGTGCAACAAGGGTCAGCTTTACATCCACCATAAGCATGAACACCAGTATCAGCACCATGTTGAGTATTTCCATTATAAAGGTGATGATACCGTTGGAGAGCATATTGGAAACGCTGTCCACATAGTTTATTACCCTGATGAGTATCTTTCCGTGGGGTCTGTCATCGTAGTAGGTAAAGGGAAGCCTCTGGAGGTGTTCAAAGAGATCCTCTCTTATGTCAAATATGATATTCTGACCCACCTTTGTCATTATCCTGCCGCTGATATTACCGCAGATCATGGCTCCAACGGTGCACCCCAGAAGTGCGGCTGCCAGCAGCAGCAGCTCTCCCGTATCCTTGGCGGGGATGGTGGTATCAAGAGCCCTTCTCGTTATGAGGGGACCTATGAGACCGATTATGGCACCGCATATGCTGAGCCCCAGAGAGGCAAGCATATACCACTTGTACCTTTTTACATACACAAAGGATCTTTTCAGATGAGCAAAATTGAAAGGGGTCTCAAGCTGTTCATCTACATCGTATTTGTTTCTCATACAGCCCTCACCTCTCTTTCGGCTTCACCGGAGCACTGGAGATCGTAGATCTGCTTGTAGTAGCCCTCATGCGAGATAAGCTCCTCATGAGTACCTGTATCGGTGATCCTGCCGTCCTCAAGGATGAATATCCTGTCCGCATTCCTTGCAGTGGATATCCTCTGTGCAATGACTATCTTCGTACATTCATAGTCGAGCTCATTGTCAAGGGAATTCTTTATGTGGTTTTCCGTTTCCATATCCACTGCGGAGGTGGTGTCATCAAGGATGAGAACGGAGGGACGAACGGCTATCGCCCTTGCAAGGGATATCCTCTGCTTCTGTCCGCCGGAAAGACCCATTCCCCTTTCGCCTACGATAGTATCGTACTTGTCGGGCAGCTTTTCTATGAAATCATCTGCCGCAGAAAGCTCGGCGCAGCGGTGAACATATTCCTCGGACATATCCGTATCGCCGAAGGCGATATTGCTGTCTATGGTGTCTGAGTAAAGGAGCACATCCTGTGTGGCTATGCTTACATTCTTTCTCAGGTTTTTAAGAGTGTGCATACGGACATTTACACCGTCCACCAGCACCTCGCCCTCGTCACAGTCGTAGAACCTTGGGATAAGATTGATAAGCGATGTTTTTCCGGAGCCTGTGGAGCCCATTATTACAACGTGCTCACCGGGACGTATATGGAAGCTGATGTTGTCGAGCACCTTTTTGTCACCCACAGAGTAGCTTACATTTCTGAACTCAACATCGCCCTTCATCTTGTTTTCATCCTCAACGGCGTCGCTGCGGTCAACTATCCTGGGAGCTTCATAGTAGATCTCTATTATCTTCTTGGCAGATGCCATAAAACGGTGGAAGTCGTTCACATAGCTTCCCATATTCCTCATAGGGTTGCTGACAGCCCACAAAAGGCCTGATATAGCCACATACTGACCCATGCTCAGGTGACCCTGTATCATGAAATAGCCTCCGCACAGCAGGAGTATAACGCTTAGTCCGCCTGCGGCAAGCTCTATAAGGGGCTGATACTTGAGCCATACAAATGCTGCGTTGATATTTGCGGCACGGTACTTCTCATCACATTCCCTGAACTTCTTTATCTCGTGTTCCTCTCTTGCAAACGCCTTTACAACACGGTTTCCTGAGATATTCTCCTGTGCTGCGGTATTAATGGCCGAGGATGCCTCTCTTACCTTTGCATAAGCAGGACCTGCGTGCTTTGAGAGCCTTCTTGTGACCACGAAGATACACGGGGTCACCGCCAGTATGCACAGAGCAGTGCGCCAGTCCAGTATGAAAAAGTATACCATAGAGGCGGTAAACAGGGAGATCGATTCCACGCAGCCCTTTATTACCCATGACACCATATGTCTTACCATGTCAAGGTCGCCTGTGAGCCTTGTCATAAGGTCACCTGTGCGGAAACGGTCATAGAAAGCCATATCCTGGTTTTCTATCTTTCTGAAAAGGTGTGTCCTCACCTTGTAGATCATTGCCTGTGAGGAAGTCTCATAGTACATATTGCAGCAGTACTGACAAACAGTCCTCAGAAGCGTAAAGCCTACCATGCCCGCTATTAGCATAAAAAAGAGCTGCTTATTCTCCGCCAGGTTCTGTACGGCGTTCTCATTCGATACAAAGGTGTCTATTATCCTTGACTGAAAATACGGAGACGTTACATAAAGGCCGTTGCAAACCACCGACAAACACAGCGCTATGATATAGTTTCGTCGGCTGCCCTTCATGTTCTCCCAGAGCCATCTTAACTGAAACATTCTATCGCCCTCCCCCTTACGGCTGACTTCTTTTCTCCTATTTTATCACGCATTACCTGATTATAAGTCAAAAAGGCGAAAAATAAAATAGGATATGCTATTATCTTTTTAACATATCCTATAATTTTGTTTTATTGTGAGACGGTGTTCCTTGTTTTTCTGTATTCCGTTGGAGTTATGCCCAATATCTGCCTGAACTGCCTTGAAAAATGTGTTACAGATGTATAGCCGCAGCGAAAGGCGATCTCCTCTATCCCCATATCCGAGTAGGACAGGTAATGACCCGCCTGCTCTATCCTGCTGTTTATCACATCTGCAGTGCAGGTGACACCGAAGGCTCTTTTGTACAGCTTGAAAAGATAGGGCTCGCTTATATTGATGGAGCGGGACATCTTCTCAATTGTCCAGTTCTCCCCCGGGGCGGCATATATACGGCGGCGCAGCTCTATAAGCTCCCTGTAATGGGCGATGTTCTCCTCTGGCTCCCTGCTGTCTGCCAGTACCTCTCCCAGAAGAGCACGCACCAGCAGCTCCTCGGTCTTCGGATTGTTGCGGTGATAGTAGCAGTCAGCTATCAGGTGAAAATACCTTGAAACATCCACACTGCCGTCCTGGTGCAGCGGCTTGTTGTAAAGCTCCTTGATACCGGGGATATCCACACAGTCAAAGCGCATCCAGTCGTTGACGTATTCGGTCTCGGCAGCCCCGTAGCAAATAGGCTGATCCTTTCCGTATATGACAAAGGTGCCGGGATCCGTGACCACTCTTTCCCCGCCTACCATGAAAAATGCCCTTGTTTTCACAAAAAGCATAAGGTAGGAATCTATGCCGTCGGGTCTTTCAAAACGAAAGTCGCTGTCGTGCCTGCAGTCACATCCCATTCTGTATATCCTGAACATTTTCCTATATGCTCCGCTTGTCAGAAACATTCAAAAGAGAAAAGACCTGTTCTGCCGTATCTCTCATGTTGTTTGCGGCGTTTTTCCTGTCCATGGCATAGTCCCTGCTGCATATCCTGCGAAGTATGGGGAAGGAAGCTGTGAAGCAGGATTCCGCCTCCATGCAGTTATCCATTATCACGCCGCAAAGAGCGATAACGGGGACATTGTTTTCCTTTGCAGCCATAGCCACTCCGTAGGGCACCTTTCCCATGATAGTCTTTTTATCAAGAGTGCCCTCTCCGGTAACCACCACATCCGCAGTCTGTATGGCATCATAGACGCCCAGACCCTTCATAACTATATCTATACCTGAAAACAGACGGCCTCCAAGGTAATTCACCAGCGAAAAACCCATGCCGCCCGCAGCTCCTGCACCGGGGAGAGAACCCGAAGCATCGGGATAAGCGGCTCTTGTAACAGCGGAGAAGTTTTTCAGCGCATCGTCTATGATGCCCACCTCGGAATCAGTTGCACCCTTCTGAGGGCCGAAAACATAAGCTGCACCGTTGATACCGCAAAGAGGAGCCTTAACATCACTTGCTATGTGGAATACGGAATTTGAAAGACCCTCCAGCTTCCCGGAGCCGTCCACCGATACCAGCTTTGAAAGACCGCTTGCTCCGGGGCCTATCTCATCCCCGTTCCTGTCAAGGAGCCTGAAGCCCAGAGCCTGAAGGCATCCCGCACCGCCGTCGCAGGTAGCGCTTCCGCCAAGACCTATGACAAACTGCCTTATACCCGACCGCAGCGCATGGGCTATCATCTCACCCACGCCGTAGGTGGTGGTGTGCATGGGATCCTTTTCGCTTTCCTTCAAAAGGGTGATGCCTGCGGCAGCCGCCATTTCTATGATGGCAGTATTATCATTTACCACCGCATAGCGAGCCGTTATCCTTCTCCCAAGAGGGTCGGACACATCCACCGACCTGTACTCTCCGCCCACGGATGATACTATGACATCCGTAAGGCCTTCGCCGCCGTCGGAGACGGAGAACACCTGTACATCCGCATCGGGTACGGCACGGAGTATCCCCTCACGGGCTGCTTCTCCTGCCTCTGTGGAGGTAAGGCTCCCCTTAAAGCTGTCTATGGCGCAAATAACCTTCATTATCTCACTCTTCTTTGCAAAAGACTTTATAATAATGTATCACTTCTTTGCGGACGAAGTCTTTCCCCCGCCGCTTTTCTTGGACTTAGTCCCGGAGGAGGAAGTTTTTTTGCCTGCGGATGCTTTCTCGTCCGAGCTCTTATTTGAAGTCTGTGCCTTCTTCACCGTGGTTTTCTTTGTAACAGGAGCCTTTCCCGAAAATGCCTTTTCTATGCCGTCGTGGTTCAGCTCAAACTCCGTTCCCATGCTCTCCGCTTTTATCTTCCCGTAGGAGGAGATGCTGCTCTTGAAGCTCTTTTCCGTAACGGTCTTTCCGTTTATCTTGTAGGTGTGCCTGCCGGACTTTGCTATATCGGCAAAAGACTTATCCGTAACAAAGCTCTCACCGTTGTATTTCATGTACTGCTTATATGAGGAGGAGCCGGACTTATAGTCTATGACCACATACCCCTTGCTGCTGTAAAGCACATCGTAGGATGCCTTTGAGGAATAGGAGAAATCATCCTGGAAATTCGGATAATTTATGGCGATGGTGCCGGAATTTTTCAGAGTACCGTCAAAGGTGTACACATCCGTGTAGTTGACTATGAGCTCGGGGGTCTTGTCCCCTGTAAGGTCGCACAGACAGAAGATCTGTGAGAAGAAATTGTCACTGGTGTGGGAATCAAGAACTGCCTTGTAGGCTGTTTCATAGTCTGCGCAGCCCTTTATGGTATACTCTATCTCCGCCTTGGTAAGGTTAAAGCTCCTTCCCAGTATGAGCTGGGTGCCGCCCATATACTTGTCGAGAACAGAAGTATAATCGGACTTTGAAGCCTTTTCCCCGTCAAGGAAGTAGCTTATTTTTCCCGTTTGGGTGTCAAAGCTCTCCTCTGCCTGCATCACACTCTGTAATTCTCCGTCCTTCAATTTGTAGGCTGCGGAGGATGCGCCCGTCTTTCCTGCGGTGCCGACACTTACAGCATTTGTAGATACGGAATACATAACGGTGCCGAACATACCCTCGGTGCCGAGCTGTATGAGCTTTCCGCCGTCACAGGTATAGAGCTCACATTTGGACGAGCTGTCATCCCCCAGAGATATTATAAGCTCCGGAGTGCCGTTTTTGTCAATGTCATAAAGGGTAAACATCTTGCCTGAGCTCTTCCCGCTCTTTCTCACCGACTCCAGCTTGCTGCTGTACAGGCTCTGCCAGTCTTTTGCGGCAGCCTTTGCAGGCACTGTCGTGCCGAACGAAAGTACGCTGAGCACGGCAGCTCCCCAGGCACAAAGACTTTTCAAACACTTTTTCTTCATTTTCCCAAACCTCTTTCCAAAAACATTTCTTCATTTGTATCCCTTATACCAATATAAGTGTCACGATCAATGTCCGAAGTCGGTGACTGCGGAACTGCTTATACTGATCTCTGACCGATGTATAGACAAGAAACAGACCGCAAATGCTTGATTATAAGGGATTTGAGGCTTGGAGATCGTTTATACATCGAGGAAGGATCAGTATTATCCGCTGCCCGGGATGCGGCGGTCTCTCACACAGAGGGAAGGCATCCGCAGGTGCAGGGCGGCAGGTTATAGTAAATGTAAACATAAACCACTATAAAATATTGTATGATAATCATAACATATTTCAAGATTTATGTCAATATAAATATAGGTCAGTCTCTTTGTGCAAATTCAACGAAAAGAAGGTCAAAATTTTGTAAGTATTACAATTTGATTTTTATATCTGCATATATTATAACATATGGTAACAATATGTTACACATAAATACTATATTATATAACGGTTTATAGGCGTTTCAAAGTTATATTTTTCCGATTTTTCATTTTTAAAGCCTGCAATTATTACAAATAGTTACCGATGGAAAGTTACATTTTTTCATTTATTATAGTCAAAAAACATATAACGAGAAATGAAAATTTGTGGGTTTAGCATATTTACAAAAAATTTGATAAATGGTAGAATACACTTGACGGTGATGATAAGAACCGTCAGATCAGGGAACAAGGTGACTGTCTATGCAGAGGGCAGCCGCCCTCCCGAACAAAAAGCGAGAGAGACGAGGCAGCAGGGCTGCCCTATAATGGAGGAGATTTTATGGATTTCAGAAAGATCACTGCGGCTGCAGCTTCTGCTGCTCTTATAGCCGCCGCAGGTACCGTTTCGGTATCCGCAGTTGACCCTATCAATGCCAAGCTGGGTTATACCGACACCAACTGGACTTTCCAGGACTGGGAGTCCTCCGTTCAGGTAACAGGTGACGGTCAATATACCATCACATCCACCGCAGTTGCAGGCACCGAAGAGATCGGCGTTTTCGTTATCGATCTCGAGGGCATGTATGCCGCTTACCCTGAGGCAACAGCTACTCTCGACAAGATCGAGGTAGACGGAGCAGAGGTATCCTTTGACGCTTCAAAGATACTCTACGGCGACATTGAGGAGAAGGGAAACTTCAGGATCGACATCTACAATATGTATTCCGATACTAAGGACGATCCTGGTTTCAACAGCGCAACACCTATCTCCGAGTCCCTTTCCGTGACCTTCACCGTAAGCGGTCTTGGCGGTGGTGAGGCTGCTCCCGCAGCTGAAGAAGCACCCGCTGAGACAGAGGCAGCTCCTGCTGAGCCTGCAGCTGTCGAAAGCACAGGAGAGACTGATGTTCCTCCCACGGGTAACACTCCCTATGCAGTAGTAGCAGGTCTTATGGCTGTTGCTGCAGCTGCTGCTTTTGCAGCTCGCAAGAGGTAATCATCCAAGATCAATTTCAAGGTGCGATTCCTTCCCTTTGCGGTCGGTCATCCCGACCGCATTTTTTTATGTGATTGACATTTGGACAGATCTGTGGTAGTATAGAGTAAATACTGCCGATACCGTGATGTGACCGGTTTCGGACGGGAGGATAAAGCCATGGATACTATTGCGATGACAATTGCCATATACTCTGTTCCGGTGTTCGCACTCACGGCACTGGCGGTATTTATAGGAAAATTATTTGGCAGGAAGCTATCCCCCTATCTTGTTTTCGGCATCGCAGATATCGTCTGCATGATCGCAGTCATTGCAGTTGCTCTCCGGGACATCCTCACCCCGGGCGGCGACCTGAACGGATTGTTCGGTCAGGTGCTCCTGATGATGTTTGTTCCCACTGCCATCGCACTGCTTATAGGGGACATCATCCTCTGGCGCAAAAGCAAAAACGGAAAAAAGTCTCAATAATAGCCGTCAAAAAGGCAAGCCCCGGAGCATCAGTCAGCTCAGGGGCTTGTTTTTGTGTACTCAAGGCAGTCCTTGTGCGGGCGTATCCGCACATAACACTGTGCTTATCTGAACTTGATATCAACGATGTTCACGCCGCCCAGATACTTGTGTTCAAAGCTCTTTGATATCCTCTTGACTATCCTTGCGGACAGTTCGTCTCCGTCCGTAAAGGGCGAAAAGCTGCTGCCCTCATACTTTACATTCATAAGAGAGGAGCTTTCCTGCTCTGAATACTCTATGGTGACGGAGATCGGGAATACCGCATCCATCTTCGTAAGCTGGTTTACTATCATTTCCTCGAAGCAAAGCTCCAGATCGGATATGGACTTCCTGTTTATAAGGTTGTCAAGGCCGAACTTCTCTATTTCCGTAAAGGTACCTGCAAGGTCAAAATCCTTGTTTTCTATGACGAGATCCAGCACCTTCAGCCGTTTTATGAAGGCTCTCGTCTTTTCCTTCTTCGGGTCGGAGAATATCTGCTGCGGAGTCCCCTCCTCGTAAATGCCCCCCTCCTCCATGAAGAATACACGGTTTGAAACGTCGTGGGCAAACTTCATTTCGTGGGTGACTATCATCATGGTCATATGCTCCTTAGCAAGGGATCGTATGACCGACAGTACCTCTCCCACCATTGTTGGGTCGAGAGCGGAGGTAGGCTCGTCAAAAAGGAGTATCTCAGGCTTCATGGCGACCGCACGGGCTATGGCTGCTCTTTGCTTCTGTCCGCCCGAAAGCTCATCGGGAAAATTCAGAGCCTTCTGAGTAAGGCCTACACGCCGCAGCAGCTCCATTCCCTTGTCATATGCCTCCTGCCTGCTCATTTTCAGCAGCTTTACAGGGGCTGCCATCAGGTTTTCTATGATGTTGAGATTGTCGAAAAGGTTAAAGGACTGGAATACCATGCCCATTTTCCGGCGTATCAGGGAGATATTCACGCCCGAAGCGCAGATATCCTCTCCGTCAACGATTATCCGTCCCCCCGAAGGCTCCTCCAGCCTGTTCATACACCTGAGGAAGGTGGATTTTCCGGTGCCCGACGGACCGATGATAGATATCACATCACCCCTGTAGATCTCTGCGTTGAGATCCTCTATGGGTGTTATATTGGGATAGACTTTTTTCAGGTGCTCTATTTTGATCAGAGGCTCACTCATGGATCTCAACTCCTTTAACCCCTCTTTTGCGTTCCTTGGGGTCCACAGACTCCAGAAGCCTTTGCAGCAGAGTGCTTATCACCCACGCCAGTATAAAGTAGATTATCGCCGTGGCAATGAGCGGGAAAAATGCTTCATAGGTACGGGAACGGATTATGTCGCTCATTTTTGTGAGGTCCTGTATGGCTATATAGCCGACTATGGAGGTGTTTTTCAGCAGAGAGATGATCTCACCTCTGTAAACAGGCAGGAACCTTGTGGCTGCCTGCGGGAAAATGAACCCGAAGAAGGACTGGTTCTCGGTAAAGCCCAGAGCAAGTGCCGCTTCGCGCTGTCCGTTATCTATGGATTCTATACCGGAGCGCATTATCTCCGAAACATATGCCGAAACAACAACAGTAAAGCCTATTATCGCCACCGGAACAGCATCGATACCCGACTTTGCAAACACCACATAGTAGAGTATCATCAGCAGAACAACAACAGGAGTGCCCTGTATCACCTTCACATAGATATTGCAGACCTTGTTGGCTACGACGCTGCCTGTCCGCCTGTAAAGGCATATGAGGAAGGCAAGGAGCGATCCTGCCAATGCCGATGCTATCGTAATGAGAAGGGTGGTATATATGCCCTGAAGAATGAGTTCGTAGCGGTTTTCCCTTATAAAGTTCCTTTCAAAGCTTTCGCTCAGCTCCTGAAGGAAGGTTTTGTCCTCGTCTGCTCCTTCTGCCGATGCATCTGCTCTGATCTCCTCAGGAGTCTTTACCAACAGCACCGTACCGGATTCATAGAATGTATCGGTATAGGCGGCAGATTCTGCCCTTTCGGGAGTATAGCTCATACAGCAGGCCACCACATCATAAACTCCTGTGGAAAGGCCTGTAAGAGCGGAAGTGACCTCTGTATCATCAAGGGTATAGTCATATCCGTATTCTCTGCAGAAACGGGTCAGAAGGTCTATGCAATAGCCCGTTACTTCCTTATCCGCAACATAGGCAAAGGGCGGGACGCCTGAATATGTAACAGCCTTTATAGTGCCGTTCTCTCCTGTGAGCCCCGATCTGTCTATGACCTTTTTGCTCTCGTCTGTGCCAAACCAGATATCTTCCAGTTCATCGAGCATACCGTTTTCCTTTGCATCTGCAAAGAATTCATTGAACTGCGGCTCCAGTCTCTCCTTCACCTCACCCTCTTTGGGAAGCATGAAATGATAGGTCTCCTTCTGGATATATTCATCAAAGTAGGAATAATCCGGATTGTTCCTGTGGTTTTCCATGGCTGTGGGCTCATCGGAAACACAGGCATCTATCGCCCCTGTGAGCAGAGCCATATTCATATCCGCAAAGCCGCTGAAATAGAGGTATTCACTTTCAGGGAAATAATTAAGTGTGGCATTCTCGTAGGAAGAGCCTGTGATTATGCCCAGCTTTTTGTCGGGAGTATTGTACTCTCTCCAGTCCCCGTCTATTACACCGTCCGCCATGGTCTTTGAGGTGGTGCTTATATCTGTGTCCTCGGCTCTTACAGCCAGCACCACGCCGCCTGAATAAGTAGGCTCTGAGAAGTATACTACATCCTTTTTTTCCTCGCTCACAGACATACCGGAGCAGCCTATGTCGAATTTTCCGGAGCTTACGGAGGCGGTAATGACGTCAAAGTTCATATCCGTGATCTCAAGAGCATAGCCCTTTGCCTTGCAGAAACGGTAAAGAAGGTCTATCTCATAGCCTACAATCTCCCCGTCCTTTATATAGACACACGGAGCGTACTGGGATTCTGTGGCAAGGTGTATGGTTCCCTTTGAAGATGTAAGCTCCTTGTACGGAACGACCTTCAGGCTTTCATCAGCACCGAGCCATATATCCATTATCTCATCATAGGTGCCGTTTTCCTTTATCTCACGAATGTATGCGGAGATCTCATCACACAGATCCTTTCCGTCACTGTCCTTCTTGAAAATGTATGCAAATTCAAAAGGCTCCATATATCCGGGCAGATAGGAAAGTCTCGGCTCTGTGGCCATCATTTCCCTTATAACAGGCTCATCACCGGTAAATGCATCTATCTTTCTGTCCATAAGCGCCAAGAGCAGATCCGTGTAGCTATTATAGTACCGGAAGTTTACATTCTCTCCCACATACTCCCTGACCTTTTCATCAAAGGTAGTGCCTGTCTGTATACCTATATTCTTTCCGTTGTAGTCGGCGAATGTCTTGCTCTTCTTCTCGGCAGCATTCTTGTCGGCAGTTCTTACGGCAAGAACTGTCCCGCCGGAATAATGGGGCTCGGAAAAGCTGACGCTTTCCTTTCTTTCCTCAGAGATCGTCATTGTGGCAGCGCCGAAGCTCGCCCTTCCGGATACCACGGAAGGAAGGATCGCATCAAAGTTCATATCCTGTATATCAAGGGCATAGCCCCTTTCCTTACAGAAATTGTAGGCGATATCCACCTCATATCCCACCACAGAGCCCTCTGACATATATACGAAAGGCGCATTTGCAGCCTCCGTGGCAAGGGTGAGAGTACCCTTTTCGCCGCTGAGGGACGAAAAAGGCGGTATGACCTTTGCGGACTCATCGGAGCCGAACCAGAGATCCTCCATTTTCTTCAGGGTCCCGTCGTTCTTCTTTTCCTTTATGAAATCGCTGAATTCTTCGCACAGAGACTCACCATAGGGTGTTTTCTGAAAGCAGAACCCGAATTCATAGTCGTCCATGTATTCATCAAGGTAGGTGAGCCTGTCATCGGCTGCCATCATATACCTGACTATGGGCTCATCAGCCGCAAAAGCATCGATCTTGCCGGTGGTAAGAGCCAGTTCAAGGTCGGTATAGCTGTTGAAATAGCTTACCTGTGCATCGGGTATAGCCCCCCACACAATGGTGTCAAAGACAGTGCCTGTCTGTATGCCTATCCTCTTACCCGCATAATCCTTTATACCAAGCTTCTTTGAAAGTACGGTCTGAACGGATGCAGCAGTATCCGCATCATCACTGTCCCCGTCCTTATCCGCAAAGGCACTGCCGACCACAACAGCCAAAAGAAGGATAATAAGCACCGCAATGGTGATAATATCCACCCTTTTGTTTTCTTTCTTCATACCTCAGCCTCTCTTTCCGGTGCTAACGGGAGCCTGCCTCTCTGAGAGCACGTATCTCTTCTGTTTTAAGCTCTCTCCAGGTGCCGGGTTTGAGCATCCCGAGCTTCAGCGGTCCGATGGACACACGCCTGAGCCTCACAACTTCAAGCCCTACCGCCTCGCATATACGGCGTATCTGTCGATTTTTCCCCTCCCGTATGGTGATGCGCATAACGCTGCGCTCATGTGAGTTCAGCTCCACATCCACTACGGCAGGCTGTGTCACTGTACCGTCATCAAGGGTCACACCCGAAAAAAGGGTATTGAGCTGATCCTCCGTGACAATGGAGGGCACTGTTACCCTGTATGTCTTGGAAATATGCCTTGAAGGGTGCATTATCATGTTTGCGAAGTCTCCGTCATTGGTCAGGAGCAGCAGACCCTCGGAGTTCCTGTCAAGCCTTCCCACGGGGTAAACTCTTTCCTCCACCCCGTCAAGAAGATCCATAACTGTCCTGCGTCCCAGCTCATCGGAAGCGGTGGTAACATAGCCTCTCGGCTTGTTGAGCATGATATACCGCTTTATCTTCCTTTTTCGCACCGTGAGCCTTTCCCCGTCCACTGTGATAAGGTCGGTGGGGAGAGCCTTGTCTCCGAGCTTTGCCTTTCTGCCGTTTACAAGCACCTTGCCCCCGTCTATGAGTTCCTCAGCCTTTCGTCTGGAGCAGTAGCCTGCATCGGCAATTATTTTCTGGATGCGTATCTTTTCCATTATTCGGACTTTTCCTCGCTGCTCTCTACCGCATCTGTAACGGCATCTGTTATCACCTTTTCGTTGTGTGCCTCTGCCTTTTCGAGCTTCTTGTCCTTTGAGGGCTCATCCTTCTTGAAAAGTGCGGACACCTTGTTGAAAACTTCGGGCACCATATCGACTATGGCGGATTTGTTGCCGTAGTCAAGGTTTATCTGCAAAAGCTCCACCTTCTGCCCGGTGATAACAAGAAATCCCAAAGGATTGATGGTCACGCCGCCGCCGCTGGCACCGCCGAAAAACTCCTTGTCCTGCTTTGAGGGCAGGTCGGAGCCGCCGCTTGCAAAGCCGTAGGATATCTTTGATACGGGGATGATGGTAACTCCGCCGTCCAACTTTACGGGATCCCCCAGCATGGTGTTGGCATCAGCCATCTGGTGTACCTTTGTCATTGCCTCTGCCACAAGCTCTTTTACCTTGGATTGTTCGCTCATAATATTTCCTCCGTTCATTTTTTCAAAAATGCATCAAGTATGGGTCTGTATTTTTTCAGATGGAACAAAAATTTGAATAACAGCGCAAAAATAAAGTTTACAAAGCTGGCAGGGCGCAGCCTGAGAGTTATTTCTCCGTCATAGCGGAAGTCGGGGCTGTTGTACAGGCAGACCATGTCCACTGTCCTTACGTCGCACCTTGTAAGGCTTTTCAGCGTTCCTATGATATTGTAAACTGCTGCGGATACACCTCCGTAGGTGACCGCTGCCTTTGCACTGTCCTCATTTGCGATCTCAAAATCTATATAAAGGTCGGTGAAATACACCTTTTTCACAAATCTCACCGTATCCTTCATGATAAGGTCGAGTATAAGGATGACCGCATCCTTTTTCGCAGCCAGATCCTCCGCCAGAGCGATGATCCTGTCAGCGATATGACCCTTGTCCTCTTCCTTTTTCTTCCTGTCCTTTCTCTTCCTGTCCTTTTTGTCCGGGGGCTTTTCAGCCTTTTCTTTCTTTTCCTCCGCTTTCTCCTCCGCTTTCTCCTCCGTCTTTTCGTCCGAAGGTCTTGTGTCGGGAGGTTCTTCCGCCTTTTCATCCGGTTTTTCGGACGGCTTTTCTTCCGCTTTTTCATCCTCCGGCTCCGGCGGCAGTTCTTCCTTTTCGTCCTTTTCGTCCGCAAAGCCTTCTGTGTCCTCTTCCGGAGTTTCAGCAGAGCCTTCACCCTTTTCCGGCTCTTGCTTCTCCTTTTTCGGGAACAGCCTTAAAAAGAACCAGTCCAGTTCAAAGATGATCTTTTTCCCTATGTAGCCTGCCCGCACCCTCACGGGTATATTGAGAAGGATCACAATTATAAGGAGGAGTATCCCCAGCACCATAAGTATGATCTTTCCGACACTCATGCTTCCGCCTCCTCTTCATCGGGAGAGGGAGCTTCATCGCTGCCTGCCGGATTTCCGCCTGCTTCTTCCTTGCCCGGCAGGGGCGGGAGATCGTCCAGACTTTCCAGACCGAAGCACCGCAGGAAATTGTCTGTTGTTTTGTAGGCAATGGGTCTGCCGGGGAGCTCGAGCCTTCCCGCCTCACACACAAGCCCCTTTTCCGCCAGAGAATTTACCACGCCGCCGCTGTCCACTCCTCTTACACTTTCCACAAAAGCCTTTGTCACAGGCTGATTGTATGCTATGATAGTAAGAGCTTCCATGGCAGCCAGCGACAGCGGCTGGTTTTTCTTGTTTTCCGCAGACTGCTTTACTGCTTCGTAGTATTCCCGTCTGACAACGAGCTGATAAGAGCCTCCCAGAAAAAGCACCGCAAGCGAACTGCCGTTTTCCTCATAGGCGGTATTCAGCTGCGTGCATATCTCCTTCAAAGCCCCTTTATCCACACCCGCAGAAGACGCAAGGCGCAGAGGATCCACCGGGTCTCCACCCGCAAACAGGACAGCCTCCACGGCGGCGCATTGTTTACTTATCTTCGTAGCCTCTCACCTCTCCTGCAAATCATGATAGGTATCGTTTTCAGTGTCTTCCGTCGGTATATCGAATTGTGAACCTTCATTCCCGCCGCTTTCATGATCGGGGTTCATATATATCCTTGAATTGTCGTCGCTGAGGAGTATACGGCCGTTTCTCGTAAGCTCCAGTATGGCAAGGAAGGTAGCCACTCTTTCCGAGCGGTCCTTCACTCCGGCAAACATATTCCCTATATCCGCCTCTCCCTTTTCGTAAAGCTCCGCCAGAACATAGGTCATCCTTGCGGTGACGGAAACGAACCTTTTTGTTACAAAGGGGAAGAAATAGCCCGAAGTGAGCTGTTCCTTCTTTGCCGCTTTCATAAGGGACAGGTAGCACAGCAGCAGCTCGTCCTTGAAGTGGATACAGTCATAGGTAGGGTCTATCTCTATATCCATGGGCTGCTTTACGGTAAAGGGGATGTCAAGGTACATCTCCTTCAGCCTTGCGGCGGCGATCTTGGTGAGAGAATACTCTATGAGCCTGCCTTCAAGCTCCTTTTTCAGCTTTTCCGCTTCTTCCTTTCCGGGGAGGAGCGATACGCTTTTAAGGTATATGAGCTGCGCTGCCACCTCAACGAATTCCGCCGTGCCATCCGCATCGAATTCAGCTTTGTCCAGAAAGTCAAGGTACTGGTCGATAAGCTCCATAATCTCGATGTCATAGATATTCAGCTTATGCTTTGACACCAGGTGCAGCAGCAGGTCGAGGGGTCCCTCGAATACGCTCAGCTTGTATTCCTTTATGCTCATGCGGCGACCACTGTGGTCTTGAAGATAAGATCCACCCAGCCCGTAAGGAAGCTCATGACACTGAATGCCCCTTCTCTCAGAAAGCTCATGGGCACATCAAGAAGACCGGTGTAAAGCAGGACTATGACTGCAATGATTATGAACTGTTCGTACCTCATCACACCGAAATACACCTTTTCCGGCAGCACTGCGCCGAAGATCTTACCGCCGTCAAGAGGCGGTATGGGCAAAAGGTTGAATACTGCAAGGGAAATATTAATAAAAGTCGCAAGATAGAACACCAGCGCCACATAGTAGAAGGTATCGGAGGTGCTGCCCACAGTATAGAGTATGATCTTGTACACCACCATGGAAAGGTATGCCATGAGCAGATTGGACACAGGCCCCGCAAGCGCCACCAAGGCGTTGTCCCTTTTTGGGTTCTTGAAGTTGTTGGGATTGACCATAACGGGCTTTCCCCAGCCGAAGCCTGCCAGTATCATCATCACAGTGCCCCAGAGCGTAAGGTGGGCAAAGGGGTTCAGAGTGAGCCTTCCCTGGTTTTTGGGAGTATGATCCCCCAGCTTTACCGCTGCAAGGGCATGGGAACATTCATGGACGGGAAGTGCCGTAAAGAGCACAATAGCGTGCACAAGCAGCTGTAATACGGAAAATCTGTTTGAAAGATCCATTTTCCTTCCTTCCTTTCAGATCCTGCTATATCAAATAACCATTATACCATATAATTATGATATAAACAATATGCCAAAACAAATTTTACAATATGTACATTTTTAAAGGTGTGGTCATTCCTTAAAATTAAGTAAAAAAACAGCTGTTTGCCAGCCGAAAAATATCTTTGGAAAAATTCATAAAACCTATTGACAAAAGTAATTATATAGGTTAAAATTAAGATAACCATTATGTTTGCGGAGGTTAAAATGAGTAAATCAGTCACTTTGCTGGATATAGCAAAAATATGCAATACAAGTAATGTAACGGTCTCCAAGGCTCTGGCGAACAAGAAGGGCGTCAGCGAAGAGCTGCGCATGAAAATAAAGAAAACTGCGGAGGAAATGGGCTATGTGGGTCCCAAGACCTCCCTTGGCAGAGACAACAAGCTGGTGGGCGTGCTGATCCCCGACAGGTTCATGAACCCGAACGGCTCCTTTTACTGGGCTCTTTACAATGACCTTGTGAGGGAATTCGGCAAAAACGGCTATTTCTGCCTTATAGAGACCCTTTCGGGAGCCTATGAGGAAAGCCTTGTGATGCCAAAGCTGCTGAGTGAGGAAAAGGTCACATCCCTTGTGTCGCTGGGTCAGCTTAAGGAAGAATATGTGGAAAAGCTGAGGGAAAACATTTCTCCCCTGCTGCTCCTTGATTACTACACCACCGACACCGACATAGACTGTGTCATAACCAACGGCTACGGCGGCGCTTATGACCTTGCCACCTATCTTATACGCTACGGTCACAAAAAGATAGGCTTTATCGGAACGGTAAGATCCACCACCAGTATCTTTGACAGGTATATGGGGTATATGAAGGCTCTTATAGAGCACGGTCTTGATGTAAGAAAGGACTGGGTCATAGACGACAGGGACGAAAACGGCTCCATAGAGCTTGTCTTCCCGGAGGAAATGCCCACCGCCTTTGTCTGCAACTGTGACGAGACCGCACTCAAAGCCATAAGGAAGCTGGATGAGATGGGGCTCAGGGTGCCGGAGGATATTTCCATAGTAGGCTATGACAATTACCTTATATCCGATATCTCAAAGCCCTCCATCACCACGGTGAACGTTGATTCCGTACAAATGGCATCGGAAGCCGTGCGCTGCCTTACAGACAAGATAGCAAACAGCTCAAAGGCACCGGAGAAGATAACCATCAGCGGCAGGATCATAGAAAAAGAATCTGTAAGGGACCTGAACGCCTGAGAAAGGAGCCTTTATGCCCCCTCTTATCTCCTTTTCCCCCTATCTGTGCAGCGTTCTTTCCTTTGCGGCAAAGGCGCACGGAGGCTGTATGCGCAGGGGCGGTGATACCGCCTATATCGCCCACCCGGTCGAAGCCGCATTCATAGCCATGTCACTGACAGATGACAAAGAGGTGATAGCCGCCGCCCTCCTTCACGATACCGCCGAGGACACGGATACCACCATAGAAGATATAGAAAAGGCATTCGGGCAGCGTGTGGCACGGCTCGTGGAGGGAGAAACGGAAAACAAGAGACCCGGCACCGACCCTTCAGCTTCATGGAAGCTGAGAAAGACCGAGACCCTTCTTTTCCTTGACACCGCCTCCTGCGAGCAGAAAATACTTGTGCTTTCCGATAAGCTGTCCAACATAAGGCAGTGTGCAGAGGATCACAAAAAGCTGGGGGATGCCATGTGGAAAAAGTTCCATGTGACGGATCCCGCCCTGCACGAATGGTACTATCGCTCTGTCGCCGAAAGGCTGAAGGAATTTTCGGGACAATGGGCGTATGAGGAATTCAAAGAAAAAATAGATGAGGTTTTCGGAAAAAAGCCCGTACAGCAATAATGACCGCAGCAGGGATAAGCTACATCCCGTGCTGCGGTCATTATTTACCGGGCGGATATGAACATATCTATATCCTTCCCGAAGCGCTCTCTTATTATGCCGTCGGAACAAAGCTCCTCGAATGCCGTCCTGAGACAGGCATTGCACTTGTCCCTCGTTTCCTCCGCAGCAGGGTCAAGCTCCTTGAAGGACACCCATATCTGAACGGAGCCGTCAACGGCTTCATCATCGTCCACATAAGCAAAGGCGGCGTTCTGAAAGGCTTTTATGTCTCCCCTGTCGGCACCGCTTTCCGAAAGGTGCTTTTCGGTGTTGAAGCCTATGTATGCGGACGCCCCCTTTGAGGTGTTCTCATAGCCGCTGCACAGGGCATAGATGCCGTTCCCGTACATCTCGTTTATTTCGTCTGCCATCCACTTTTTCAGTGCAAAAACAAAGGCTTCGTCGTATCTGTCCATCATATTCACCTTTCCTCGGATCGTTTTCTTCCCCGCTCTCCGGGGCGTCTCTTAATAAGCCTTGCCCCAGTAAACAAGAGCCTTTGCAGGCTTACCGCAGCAAACGCAGGTATCGGAAACGCTTTCCTGCGCTATGGGCATACACCTTGTACCAACGCCCGTCTCTTCCTTTACCTTGTCCTCACAGGCAGGGTCACCGCACCACATAGCTTTGACAAAGCCGTCGCCCTTTTCTTCAAGAGCCTTGTTTATCTCCTCTATGGTCTTGCAGGTATAGGTGCGATTTTCACGGTTTTCAAGGGCAGCAGCGAACATCTCGTCACGGACCTTGTCAAGGGTCTCCCTGGCGGTGTCTGCTATTCCTTCTATATCAACAAAGAGCTTTTCTCTGTTGTTGCGCTTTACGATCACGCACTGACCCTTTTCTATATCCTTGGGTCCTATCTCTATACGGATGGGCACGCCCTTCATCTCATATTCCGCAAACTTCCAGCCGGGAGAATTGTCGGTGTCATCCACCTTTACACGGATGCCCGCAGCCTTCAGTGCGAAAGAAAAAACGATGGAGGTTGTTCTAAAAACCAGCTTTGTGAGTTGGTGGGGGGGGGTGAGAGGGTGAGGTGTGTGGGGTGGGTGGGTGGTCGCGGGGGCGCG
>ODAI014645859.1_pt1 | contig 19424 bp, 17 predicted proteins | sample 1539321 | NCBI WGS metagenome assembly ODAI01 (sample SAMN02144231, study PRJEB22623) | gut metagenome | biome: sheep rumen | host: Ovis aries | place: New Zealand
CCCTACCGACTGAGATAGGGTAAGATGGGGGGCTCCACTTTTTTCGTGAAATAATAGTTCTTCGAGCCGAGAGGATAATTGTAAAAAAGTGCAATATGATAGAGGGCATTTTCAAGATATTGGGAGCGATAGGACTTGTGATCATTTTGATTATTGTGATAGTTTCGTTCAAGGCTGGAAAGTTTTTTGGTTCTATGGACAATAAGTTTTCTGTAGAAATTGAGCAAACCACGCAACAACCATTAGACAATAGTAGCGAGGGGATAACATATACTGCCACACAAACAACAGACAATGGAGGGGAACACAGAGAAAAGCAGCAAAAAAACTATTATAGTGATGTAAAGATTACCACTATTGACTTTGACGTAGTTGGAAATAACGGAGAGCCCGGTATTAAGGTGTGGTCAAATGCGGTCTTGCCAAGTGGTCATCATAATTATCGTATAAACTTTTTTTTCTATGATGAAAATGGTCGTCCAATAAAGGATGAAAACGGATTATACAACATAGAAGAATTTGTCGGTGGCATGGCGCAATTAGGAGAACAGGATATTCCTGAAAACCAACAGCGAAAACTTGAATATGGTTTTTACATTCCATACGATGAATTGCACCTGAAAAAGTATGGTCATATTCAATTATATGTCGCTGCAAGATTAGTTCAAGACGAAAATAATACACTCGCAGAAACACCAGCGTTTGGTTTCGTAGTAATTCATTCAAGATAAAATAATAAATAATTGTTTTAATAAAAGTTGCACACGACACGATACAGTGTAATAAATTATGAGAAAAAGTTGGCTAACTATAAAAAATCATGTCACCGAAGTATCCCTTGAAAAGTGTTCCAGAGTGGCTGACGGAAACGTTGTAATACCTGATGGAGTGACTAAAATAGGAGATAGTGCCTTTAATTGTTGTAACAAGATAACCTCAATCCAACTGCCTGAAGGAGTGATAAGAATTGATAATCATGCCTTTGAAAACTGTACGTCTTTGGAATCCATCAATATTCCTAATGGTGTTGTAATAATTGGCGACCATGCTTTTGAAAATTGTACATCTCTGGAGTCAATATCTATTCCCAATAGTGTGATACATATAGGAGCCGCTGCGTTTCGTGGTTGTAAAAAGCTCAAATCTTTAAAGGTTCCATATCAAGTAAGGGAAATATCAAGTTATACATTTGATGGATGTAAGTGTTTGACGGAAATAGAATTGTCGCAAGACACCGAAGAAATCGGGAGACTCGCTTTTGCGAGATGTGAATCACTTACAAAGATTGAACTTCCAGAAACAGTATCAACAATCGGTATGGGGGTGTTTGACTATTGTACCTCTCTTGATGAAATTACAATTATGAACGAAGAAATAGTTTTTTCAGATTTTCTTAAGAAAAAAGAAGACTATTTCTTTGATGTTGATGTGGAAAAAATCACACTCGTCGTACCAGAAGACATAGACAGATTCCGCCTCAGAGAATATGTCGAAGCTTTCTCTCCAGTAGAGAGGCGAGTGGAATATTGGCGTTATGAATAATAAACAGGACAACTGAATATCAAGACTCTAAGTACAAACATTAGAACAATGAAATATTTTATTTCTTTTTTGATTGTTTCATTCTTCTGTTGCACTTCGCATCTCATTTGTGCGCAGCAATTAGTTGTTACATCTGGTGCTACTGCTTCTAATTCCATGGGTAGTCTAAGTTATTCTATCGGGCAGATAGCTACATCGAGTGTTTCCAATCAGGCAGGAGCCATGATAGAAGGACTTAATCAACCATACATCATTGAAGATGTTTCTGTTCCAAACACGGTTTCACTTGATTGCGCCGTCAATATTTTCCCTAATCCGACATCGAATAATATTAGAGTCCAACCCGATGGATGTACAGACGAATTGATTTATACATTGTATAATATGAAAGGACAGATGATAATTACAAGGTCTACTTCATCAGGAGAATGTACTTTTTTTATGGGTTCATTACCCTCTGGAGGGTATATGCTCAAAATTAAAGATTCTCAAAATAGAGAGAATAATTACAAGATTATAAAAAAATAATTATTATGAAGAAAATTGCATATTTGTTTTTTTTGTTGAGTTTTTCACTTTTATCAAAGGCTCAAGTGCCACAGAGAATGACATATCAGGCTGTTGTCAGAAACGCGAATAATGAACTAATTGTTAATCAGCCCATTGGTATTCGCATTAGTGTTCTGTGCGCATCAGAATATGGACAGTCTGTTTATGTTGAGACCCATTCTGTCTCTACTAACTCCAATGGATTATTCTCTCTTCAAATAGGCGGAGGTGAGGTGGTAATTGGAAACATTGACACTATAAATTGGGGCGACAATGTGTATTTTTTGAAAAATGAAGTGGATCCCGCGGGCGGTAACAACTACAGTATAACAACAACCCAACAGTTACTTAGCGTTCCTTATGCACTATATGCAAAAACTGCCGACAATGTATTGAATCTGCCCGAAACTATTGCTACAAAGTCCTATGTAGACAGCCTTATAGGAGCCTTGCTGTTTCGGATAGATAGTCTCCATAATATTATAATACCTCAGGGAGGCTTAAATGGAACTTTTTCTGTTTCATCAACTAAGGTTGTGAGATTTTCAAAAGGATGTTTACAATATAAAACGGCTGGATCGCACATGACAGCTGAGGGAGATTCCTCTCAAGGAATTTGGAGATTTGCCGAACATCAATATGACATTATTGATTCAATATCAAACACAAATCATAATAGCTGGTTTGATGCCTTTTGTTGGGGAACCTCCGGTTATAACAACATGAATCCAGCAATGACAAGTGAAAACAATGGACACTATCCTAACGAAGATACTTCTATAGCGAACACTTATTATGACTGGGGAGTATATAATGCGATTAGTAATGGCGGCAATACACCGAATATGTGGAGAACCCCATCCGCCGAAGAATGGGATTATTTAATCAATAATCGACCTGGGGCTACTGCAAAAAAAGGATTTGCAACTATAGAAACAGTGATTGGATTAGTAATACTCCCTGATAATTGGAGTCAGCCAACAAATACTGCATTTGTTCCGATATCCGTGAATAATTCATATACTGCTAATGTATATTCAATAACTCAATGGGAATTAATGGAAGAGAATGGTGCAGTTTTTCTGCCAATTGGTGAGGGTGCTGCTTCTTATACATCAACGAGTGCGAGTAATCCATTTTACCGCCCTTTGTGGATTGTTAATAACAGTATAAACATAGGTAATGGTTTTAACTATGTGTTATGGAAGTATCACCGTTCACGAGTTCGTTTAATCCGCGATATTGAATAATCAAATCCTTTGCTTAAACAGAATTCAATAGGTTAAATTTCAATGATTTACTGTACAAGAATATGAAATGGAACTATCAAAACAATTTGCCTATTGAAGGAACATACAAGCATCGGGAATACGATAAGGATGCCTTGAAGTCGTATATTGAAGAAAGTTTCACATATCTTTACTGCCCAGAAGTACATGCTGCCCTTGAATCGGTCAACTGGAATCTGGAAGATCTTTTCTTGAAAAAGGCAGACAAAGAAATACAGTATGGATTCCATATTTCAATTCTTGTCAAATGGAAAGAAGACTTGGATGACTATTGGACTGATTTGGCAAATGGGTACTGGAACATCGACATTCCCGATGGTTACAAATGGGGTGGCATTCCACAGATCATTGACGATGCGGACGTATATAGGAGGCTATTCTTCTGCGAAACAGAAGAGGATGTTTGGGATACGGTCGTTGATTTGCCACAGGATGTATTCAGTGATCTGATGAAATGTTATCTCGGAACGACCAACTCAATATTCGGGATACCCATATATCTGACGAATCCATCAAAGGCTAAAACAATGGTGGAATACATAAGCAAAAACGATAAAACCAAATGGCAACAAACAGCACAAGAAATATATTATAACTATATGGGAAATTTACTCAAAAAAGGCAGCATTCTTGGCACTACAGCCCATTACGAGCATCAAGGGCAAATCGTCGAGTTGACACCAGACAGCATTTCGGTGAAGTTGGATTCTCCAATCACCCTTATATTCAGTCGTGAGATACTTGACAAGTACAAAGGCAAAGCCGCATACGCTGTTGAGATAGATGGTGAATACATCGCTACTGAAGCAGGTCGTGAAACAGCTATGGATTTGCTAATAGGGTTAAGCGAAGAGGAGGAGATCCTTTTAAATCAACCCTATCGGCTTGCCGATATTATAAAAGAGTATCGAGAAAGGGTAAATGAAGGGACGAGTCTGTTTGAAAAGACCAAGGTACTAACGGAGATACAGGAGAAGTATTTTCCGGAATTAAAAGAGACAGTGATCACGGAAGAGATGATAGATGAATTCTACAAATACCTCACCGAAGTTGAGGGAAGAAGCATATCAAGGATTTAAGTCCAAGTGAAATGACGGTGTTCATCGATTTCCCGTATCACAGGGAAACTCATTTGAAATCTTTCAAGTTTACTCGATACGACTATAGTGATTTCATGTCCGATGATTTAACCGACTTGTCGCTTAAGGGTTTCTGTTGGGCAAAGAGCGCCGTTGAGTCCATGACGGTAACAGCACTGTTCTTCTTGTTGTACGAAGAAGAACTAAGGAAATTTTATGTTGAGTATAACAAAGCGAAGAAGAAAGCTGATGAAGAGCTGGCAGCAGCCACGCAAAGGACCCGTTCCGAGACAGACTGGCGAAAGCATGCCCCACTGATAAGGGAGCAATTTGAAGTTAAGAAAAAAGTTGATTCGTTGTTTCTAAATATGTATCAAGAGTGGTTCGGAAAATGTGCGCCCATAATATGTGAAGATGGTCTTGACAGCCTTAAAGAAGAATATATTAAAACCATGAATCCATGAAAAGCCGTTGTCCGTATCTGATTATCATGTGTGCAGTCACACTATGTGCTTTCATGGTAGGCTGTGGAGATTCAATTATCCCAAAGACTGCGGTTGTTGTTGCGGAAGACGATAATGTTTCTGTTTACCTAAATAGAGAGGACAAATCAGAGATACCGCAGAAGTCTCTTTGGATTCGTTACAAAGAGACCAACAAAGAAAAACGGTTGCTCGTCACTCATCCCCATGCCAAAGCCGATTGGCAGCAATTCTCTCAAAGTGTAAAGATCCATGTCGATTTCATTCAGTCGATAGGTTGTGTTACTATTGTTTCGTCATACAAGGACGAGCCTGTGATCATTCTTGTCGAAGGATCTTCTGATCATCGAAATATTGACAGCTTTATCATTTCAGACACCAGCGAATATGCCATTGGTCTGCCAACCAGCAGCGGTCTCGTGGGGATTGCGCAGGAAGAAGGTTTACTCATAATGGAAAGCTACGACTATTATAAAGGTGGCGGGCGATACTGCAGAATAGAGGCATTTGACCTCAATGGAAACAAAATCGACTCGATGGCACCAATGCTTAATCCGCAATATGATATTCCTATTTGTTCTGAGGACGAATATTAACACTTTTATCGCTGTACAATGGCTCAATGCCCTTGGTGGATAAATGAGAGATAATACCCTTGCCATACCATCAAGACTATTGGGAAGTCCTATCTGTCATCAAAATTTTATACTACATAATTGGCTGTTATCTATGTATTTACATTGCAAAAACCGCCGTATTAATGTATGGTTGATCAGGGGCGAGAGGATGAGATGGGTCTCGGATCCACATCCTTTTTAGTCATTAAACACTCAAAAGAGAAAGAAAATTAGTGTAGCTACGAGGGATACCCCCCGCCGACGAGAAAATCCAAGTCTTTTGGTTGACAGTGGAGACCTCCACATCCTGATGACAACACCTTCCCGATTCCACTGGAATGGATTACTCCTCGAAGGATCCCCATCGCGGATGCCCAGTCCATGTCCACATCGATGGGACGCTTCCACAGCTTTCAATTGCGATGGAATTATCCCAGCCCAGATCTCGACTCAAGAAGACCGTTCCTCGACGACCCGTGGTATCCCGCCGATGAAGGATCCGGGCACTGTCACAATTCCATTGAACTTGAACTGGTGAGCCAAGCTCCTTCATGCGCTTCAGCCTCGTCTCCAGAGAGTTGCCATCCAGAAGAGCCAGATCGCATTCCTCCCATAATCTCAATGGAATTGTTCCCGCTTCCATCTCTGAGCAACACTGTCCCTTCATCCACAGGCTTTCTGTCCACATCCGAAACCGTACCAAAATAAATCAGATTTATCGCCTACAACCACCTAATTTCCGTCACACGATTTTTCTTTGATTTTCTGCGTTGATCGTTTGGTTAGTTCGGGAATTTTTCGTATCTTTGCATCCGGAAATCAAACAGTTATGTATATGTGCAACACAGTGATTTATGCAAGGGTCTCTTCACAGGGAGACCGACAGAATACGGAGCGTCAGGTTCTGGATCTCACCCGCTACGCGACAGGCAACGGGTACACCATTCAAAAGGTCTATGAGGAGCATATCAGCGGAGCGACGAGGAACGCCGACAGGACTGTCCTCAATGAGTGTCTGGAGTACTGCTTCAGCAATGGGATGGACTCCCTACTTATTAGCGAGCTTTCTCGTCTGGGAAGGAATGTCGATGAAGTCCTTGCCAATGTCCGTCTTTGCAAGGAGAGACACCTAAACATTTACTTCCAGAAGGAATCCCTGTCGTTATTCCAACCCGATGGGAAGGAGAATCCCTATTTGACCATCATGATCGCAGTTTTGGGTACATGCGCACAGATGGAGAGGGAGAACATCATGTTTAAGCTGAACAGCGGCAGGAGAAAGGCTATCGAGAACGGTGTAAAGATGGGAAGAAAGGTCGGCAGTACAAAGCCGAGGGAAGCCATCGAGCAGGAATACAAGTCCGTGATCAGGGAATTAAAGCACGGTACATCCCTACGAAGGACAGCGAGGCTTTGCGGGTGCAGTCCGACTACGGTAGGAAAGGTGAAGAAGGTTATGGGGCTTTAGTTCCAGATTTTTCCTGCAAAAAATAACTGGAAGTTTTTCCCGAAAAATTCCCGATTCTTTTCTTCGGAAAAAGCCGAAAAAGCCAGCCAACGGTTTTGTTCCCTTTTGGGGTACGCTATCCTTTGTAGAGTTTAGGCGGATCTGATGGGTCTGGCAGTATGGATTTCAGTTCCCATAGGCGGTCGAGATCATCAAGCAGGGATTCCGTAAAGGGGTTCAATAACGTGTCTCCGCAGGGTACGAAGAGACACTGAATGTCAGTGTCTTTATTTTTTCCGTGCAGTCGAGGAAGCGCGGAGCACATGAGGGGCGAAGCGCAACACGAGGACTGCGGAGAGGAGCAGGGCTAGAACCTCGGCCAGGTCCACCGCCCACCAAATGCCGTCGATGCCCACCAGTCCGGGCAGCAGAATCACCGCCCCCAGCTCGAACACCAACGCCCGCGCGAAGGCCGCCACGGCGCTCACCAACCCGTTGTTCAGCCCCGTAAACAGAGCAGAGACAAACATGTTCCACCCCGCCAGCAGGAAGCAGAGCATATATATACGGATAGCGCGCGCGGTCAGGACGGTCAGGGCGGCGTCGTAGCCCACGAAGAGCCGCGCCAGCGGCTCGGCCAGCAGCTCCGCCGCCAGGGTTACAGCCATGCCCATGAAACCAGTGATTACAAGCGACTTGCACACCAAAGACCGCTGCTCGCCGAGGTCGCCCGCGCCATAGTGGTAGCCGATGACAGGCGTCAGGCCCAGGTTATAGCCAATCAGCAGCGCCGCGAAGATGAATGCCAGGTACATGACGATGCCGTAGGCCGCCACCCCGTCCTCGCCCAGGTAGCGCATCAGCTGCAGGTTGTAGACGATGCTCACCACGCTCATCGCGATGTTGCCCACATACTCCGACAGGCCGTTGCTGCAAGCCTTGCGGATGTAGACCCCCATCCAGCGCGTGCGCACCAGGCGCAGGCTGGAGCGGTTGCGCCGCGAAGCGAAATAGTAGAGCGGAAAGAAGCCCGCCACCAGTTGCGATGCCGCCGTGGCCACAGCCGCGCCCGCCACCCCCAGCTCCAACTGCCACACCAGCACAGCGTCCAGCACGATATTCACCACGCCGCCCACCACCGCCATGAGCGTTCCCAGCTGGGGCCGCTCGCCGGCCATATAGAACGACTGGAATGCCATCTGCAGCACGAAGCCCGGCATGCCCACCATGCAGAGGCGCGTGTAGAGTACACACTCGGCCAGCATCCCCTCGTCGGCCCCCAGCAGCAGGGCCAGCGGACGCGCCAGCAGTGCCATCGCCACCCCCATCACCAGTCCGCACAGCAAGCTGAATTCCACCAGCATCGAGAAGACGCGGTTGGCCTTCTCCGGATAGCCCTCGCCTTTGATCTTGGCCACCAGCGCCGCTCCGCCCGTGCCCACCATCAGCCCCAGCGAGCTCAGCAGCATCATCGCAGGCCACATCAGATTCACCGCCGCAAAGCCGCTCTTGCCGGCATAGTTCGACACGAAGAAGCCGTCCACAATGGAATAGACCGACGTCACCAGCACCATGCCGATGCTGGGCAACACCGTGCGCAAAATGCGCCGGTAGCCATAATGTCCTGACAGCGAGACTTCCATAATTCCTTGCCGATTGCAATTCGAATTGCAAAGATACGACTTTTTTTCAAAATCCCCTCCCCCACCCCTCCCATTCAAAATTCGAAATTCAGAATTCAAAAACACCACCCGCCCAACTGTTCCCCTAGTTGGTAAAAAGGGGAGCAAAACCTATAGCCTATTGAATACTGACTGTCAACCAGTTACTGATATCCATTTTTACCCCTCGCAACAACTTTTTTTCAAAAAAAACAGCCCTATTTTGCACCCCGGATACAATAAAATCCATGTTTTTCTGTTTTGGTTGGGTGAAGAAAAGAATGAAGCATACATTAATATACATAATGCTCTTTTTGGCGGTTCTGCCGGTGGCCGGACAGACCCCCTCGGTGCTCGCATCAGGCCAGTGGTGGAAAATGGACGTGGTGCAGAGCGGCATCCACCGCCTGACCACTGCCGACCTGCCCGCGTTGGCAGGTTTGCGGTGCGACAGCATTGCGGTCTATGGCACCCACGGCGGTATGCTGGAGTTGCAGAACCCACTCACCCCCATCGGCGACCTCGCCCAAGTGGCCACCCAAGTCATCGACCACAACAGCAACGGCACCTTCGATGCCGGCGACGAGCTGCTCTTCTATGCCGAAGGCCCCAGCCAATGGCGTTGGGACAGCGACCTGCGCTGCTGGTCGTTCCGCCGTCACGGCTACGCCACCACCCACAGCTACTACCTCACCGCCTCGTGCGCCACCCCACTGCGCATCGCCACCGCAACATCTGCCGTGCCGCGTGCCACCATCAGCGACTACACCGCCGTGGTGCTGCACGAGAACGATCTTGTGTCCCCCTTCCAGACGGGCCAAATATGGCTGGGCGAGCGCTTCTCCTCCACCACTCCCTCGCGCTCCTTCACCCTCAGCCTTCCCGATGCGCCCACTTCCGATGTGTGGGTGCGCTATGCCCTGGCCAGCGTCTCCTCTACCTCGGGCACCTTCACGCTGAACACCTCCGGCCTCTCGCGCCCCACCACCATCAGCCGCAGCACCGTCTACACCTCCACCTATACCACCGTAAGCCGTTCAGCCACAAACTACACCTTCAGTCTCACCTACCAACCCGGCGAACCCTCGGCCACGGGCTATTTGGACTTTTTGGAACTCAACGCACGCGTCCCCCTAACCTTCCGCGGAGGCCAGCTGGCAGCACGCAACAACCAAACCCTAAACGTCCCCACCTCTTTTGTTGCCACGGCCAACGGCACCTTCCGCGTGTGGGACGTCACCGAGGCCGGCGCCGAACGCGAACTGGCGGTCAGCAGCGGCGCGTGGATCGACAGCACGGACCGTCCCCGGCAATACATGCTATTCGACGGTTCACACTACCTTGCCCCCGACGTCATCGCCCCCTTGGAGAACCAGAACCTCCATGGCAGCACCGCAGCCGACCTGGTCATCATCACCCTTCCGCAATACCAGGAACAGGCACAGCGGCTGGCCACGCTGCACGAAGTGTTCGACGGGCTGGACTACGCGGTGGTCACCGACCGGCAGGTCTTCAACGAATTCTCCTCCGGCCAGCAGGACCCCTTGGCCTTCCGTTCCTACCTCCGCTGGCTGCGACAGCAGCACCCTCAGCAGCCTCCACGCTACCTCATCCTCTTCGGCAAAGGCACCTTCGACAACCGCCATATCCAGTACACCGCCACCCCCACCCTGGCCACCTACGAGACACCGCAGGCTTTCGACGACGACGGACGCTCGTATTGCAGCGACGACATGCTGTGTTTTCTGAAAGACAATGCCACCGGCTCCACCAACGAGAAGCTGGACGCCAGTGCAGGTCGCCTGCCTGCGAGAGATACCGCCGAAGCCCGCCACTTGGTGGACAAGCTCGAAGCCTACATCACCCGCCGCGACCTCGCCGACGAAAGCCAGCGTGGCGATTGGCGCAACTACGTGGCCCTGCTGGCCGACGACGCCGACCCCGGGTCGCCGCACGACAGCGTCTTCGCCCACTCGTCCGAGGTGGTGGCCCGCAACATCCTGCAGCGCTATCCGCAACTGCACATCGACCGCCTCTACGCCGACGCCTACCACCAGACCTCCGGCGCCATCGGCTCCTACTACCCCGACCTCAACAACGCCCTCCGCCAGCGCATCGACTACGGATGCCTGCTGCTCAACTATATCGGTCATGGCTCCACCGCCTACATCGGCACCGAGCGCTATATCGAACCCGCCGACCTCGGCGCCTACAGCAACCACGACCGCCTGCCCCTGCTCGTCACCTCCACCTGCTCCTATGGCCACTTCGACCTGCCGGAAGAACTGTGTGGAGCCGAAGCCGCCGTGCTGGCCCCAGCGGGCATGGTATCGGTTATCAGCGCCTCGCGCCCCATCAGCCATGTGGAACGATTCAACAACGAGGTGGGGATCAACGCCCTCAACCCCGCCAACACCATCGGCGACGCCCTGCGCCTGGCCAAGAACCGCTACCCCGCCCCGCTCTGCATCGGCATCACCGGCGACCCCGCCCTGCGCTTGAGCCAGCCCACGAACCGTGTCCGCGTCACACACATCAACCAACAGCCCGTCAGTGACACGGCTGACGTGCAGGCCGCAGTGCTCTCGCGCGTCACCGTCACGGGCGAGATTGTGGATACCGCCGGCATGGTGCTCACCGACTTCGACGGCACAATCTATCCCGTGGTCTACGACCGCCCCATGCGCGCCACCACCCTGGCCAACGACAACCCCGGCACCGAAGTCAGCTTCATGCAGCAGAAAAGCGTGCTCTACAAGGGCAGCCACACAGTGAGCGGCGGCCGCTTCGAGTACTCGTTTATCGTGCCGCGCGATGTATCCTACCGCTACGACTATGCCAAGTTGCTCCACTATGCCAAGTCGGGCTCCGACCATGCGGCCGGGAGCTACGGACGACTGATGCTGGGCGGGATGAGCGACGAATCGGCCGACGGACACAGCGCGCCGCAAATACGCCTGTATATGGGCGACACCAACTTCCGCGCCGGCGGTATCACAGGTCCAAACCCCACCCTTGTGGCCCACCTCTTCGACTCGGCCGGCATCAACACCGGTAGCGGCTTGGGACACGACATCACTGCCGTGATTGATGGCAACCCCGGTTCCCTTATCGTGCTCAACGACCTCTACCAGCCCGACATCGCCGACAGCCGGCAGGGAAGCATAGCCTATACCCTGCGCGACCTCGTCCCCGGCCGCCACACGTTGACCCTCAAGGCATGGAACATCTTCGGCCTCTCCGCCACCGCCACCACCCACTTCACCGTGCGCGGAGCCGACACACTGGCTTTCTCCGACCTCGTCTGCACCCCCAATCCAGCCACCACCACGGCCCACATCTCGCTCCGCACCAACCAGCCCGACCGCATAGCCACCGCCGAACTGCAGATATATAATGCCCGCGGCCAGATGGTACTCAGCATCACCCCCACCGTCTCCGCCCAAGGCTATATACTGGGACCTGTGCATTGGGACGTCTCGCAGGTGCCCCCCGGGCTCTACCTGGCACGCATGCTCATGACCGACCAAAGCGGCGACACCCACCAAGCAACTGCAAAATGTATCGTCCGCTGACACAATAAATGAAGTACACCCGCGTTATTAGCACCAAAAACACACACCATAGAATGAAGAAACTCACCCTCCTGACCACCCTTGCCCTGCTGGGCACCGCAGCCCACGCACAATATTCCGAGACCGGTCAGAACAAAAACTACATCTCCACCGGCATGCCCATCCTCATCATCTCGCCCGACGGCATCTCGAGCGGTATGGGCGACGTGGGCGTGGCCACCATGCCCGACGCCTACTCGGCCCACTGGAACAACGCCAAATTCGCCTTCATCGAGAACTCCGCCGGCATCAGCACCACCTACACCCCCTGGCTGCGCAACCTCAACGTGGGCGATATGAACCTGCTCTACCTCGGCGGCTACTACCGCATCAACGACCGCTCCTCCGCCGCCGCCAGCCTCACCTACTTCACCCTCGGCGACATCGACCACCGCGACGAGGAGGGCAACCTGGTGGGCAACCTCCACCCCAACGAGTTCGCCTTCGACGCCACCTACGCGCTGAAGCTGAACGACAACCTTTCGCTCGGCGCCACCGGCCGCTTCATGCGCTCGGACCTCACCAACGGGCAGACCATCAGCGACGGCAGCGGCAACACCGCCACCAAGGCTGCCAACTCGCTCGCCGCCGACATCGGCCTCTACTACCAGAAGACCATCGACAAGCAGCAGGAGTTCGCCCTCGGTGCCTTCATATCCAACCTCGGCGCCAAGCTCTCCTACTCCGACGACGACAACGACAAGGAGTTCATACCCGCCAACCTGCGCCTCGGCGGCCGCTACACCAACCGGCTTGACGACTACAACAAGATATCCGTCATGCTGGACGCCAACAAGCTCCTCGTCCCCACACCGCCCTACACGAAAGACGGCGTGGACCACCCCTCGCGCTACGCCAACAACTGGAGCGAGTACAACAGCATCGGAGTGGTGCAGGGTGCCTTCCAGTCGTTCATGGACGCCCCCGGCGGCATGAGCGAGGAGCTGCAGGAGATACAGCTCTCGGTGGGTGCCGAATACTGGTACGCCGAGACCTTCGCCGTCCGCGCCGGCTACTTCTACGAGCACGAGAACAAGGGCGGCCGCCAGTATGCCACCATCGGCGTCGGCCTGCGCTACAGCTACTTCTCCGGCGACTTCTCGTACCTCATCCCCACCACCACCATCTCGACCAACCCGCTGTCCAACACCATGCGCATCAGCATCGGGCTCGACCTCAAACCCACCAAATAGCATGCGCATAGGAACCGGATACGACGTGCACCGCCTCCAGGAGGGACTGCCCTTGTGGATAGGCGGTGTTTTGGTACCCCATACGCACGGGCTGGTGGGGCACAGCGACGCCGACGTGCTGCTGCACGCCATCAGCGACGCCCTGCTCGGCGCCGCCGCCCTGGGCGACATCGGCAAGCACTTCCCCGACACCGACCCGCAATACAAGGGCATCGCCAGCACCAAGCTGCTGGCCCACGTGGGCTCCCTGCTGCGCAAGCAGGGCTACACCGTCGGCAACATCGACGCCACCGTGGCCGCCCAGCGCCCGAAACTCGCCCCCTACATAGACCAGATGCGGCAGACCATAGCCGACACGCTGGGCATCGAGGTGGGACAAGTGTCGGTGAAAGCCACCACCACCGAGCGCCTCGGCTTCGAGGGGCGCGAGGAGGGCATCAGCGCGCAGGCCGTCGCGATTTTGAATTTTGAAAGATGAATTCCGAAAGATGAACGAGAAGCCCTATACCTCCCCCCTGCCCGACGACGAGGCCGCAGTGCTGGAAGACAGCGGCTGCAGCCTGGTGCTCTACAACGACGACGTGCACACCTTCGACTACGTCATCAAGGCCCTCGTGGACATCTGCCGCCACACGGTGGAGCAGGCCGAGCAGTGCGCCATACTGGTCCACTGCCACGGAAAATGCACCGTGAAGCAAGGCGCCTACAGCGACCTGCTGCCCATGCACAGCGCGCTGCTGGACAAACAACTGACATCCGAAATACAAGAATGATATGAATACTACACTTCTGATTATCGTACTGCTGCTGGGCGTCATACTGCTGGCGCTGGAGATAGTGGCCCTTCCGGGCGGCGTGGCCGGCGTGTTCGGCGTGGGGCTGATTGTGTTCGGCGTGTGGGAGACCTACCTGATGTTCGGCGACACGGTGGGCACCATCGTGCTGCTATGCGCCATCGCCCTCTGCACACTGATGCTGGTGTGGTTCATGAAGACCAAGACGTGGAAACGCTTCAGCCTGGAGGAGGAGAGCGACAGCAAGGTGAACCAGCTGGAGCACACCGTGCAGGTGGGCTCGCGCGGCACCACCATCTCGCGCCTGGCCCCCACGGGCAAAGCCCTCATCGACGGGCAGCCCACCGAGGTGCACGCCGTCAACAAATTCATCGACCCCGACCGCCCCATCGAGGTGGTGGCCATCGAGGGCTACCGCATCGACGTGGTGGAAACATCGGACAACCGGTTCGAATTTTGAATTATGAATCATGAATTTTGAATTCTTTAAACTTTAAACATAAACAATATGGAGACCATTATCATCATCGTCGTGTGCGTCATCGCACTCATTCTGTTCCTCTATCTGGTGCCGATCGGCATCTGGTTCCAGGCGCTGGTCAGCGGGGTCTACACCTCGCTGGTGCAGCTCATCTTCATGCGCTTCCGCAAGGTGCCCCCCTCGGTCATCGTGGGCAACCTGATTTCGGCCAGCAAGGCAGGCCTGAAAATCAAGCAGAACGACCTGGAGGCGCACTACCTGGCCGGCGGCCACGTGGGCAGCGTGGTGAACGCACTTATCAGCGCCGACAAGGCCAACATGAACCTCGACTTCAACACCGCCACAGCCATCGACCTGGCAGGGCGCGACGTGCTGAAAGCCGTGCAGACCTCGGTCAACCCCAAGGTGATCGACACCCCGCCGGTGGCCGCCGTGGCCAAGGACGGCATCCAGCTCATCGCCAAGGCTCGCGTCACCGTGCGCACCAACATCAAACAGCTTGTCGGCGGCGCCGGCGAGGAGACCATCCTGGCCCGCGTGGGCGAAGGCATCGTCACCAGCATCGGCTCGGCCGTGAGCCACAAGCAGGTGCTCGAAAACCCCGACAGCATCTCCAAACTGGTGCTCACAAAAGGCCTCGACAGCGGCACGGCATTCGAGATACTTTCGATCGACATCGCCGACATCGACGTGGGTAAGAACATCGGCGCCCAGCTGCAGATGGACCAGGCCAACGCCGACAAGAACATCGCACAGGCCAAGGCCGAAGAGCGCCGCGCCATGGCCGTGGCCCAGGAGCAGGAGATGAAGGCCTTGGCGCAGGAAGCCCGCGCCAAGGTGATCCAGGCCGAGGCCGAGGTGCCGCTGGCCATGGCCGAAGCCTTCCGCAGCGGCAACCTGGGCATCATGGACTACTACCGCATGAAGAACATCCAGGCCGACACCGACATGCGCAGCAGCCTCGCCACCCCCGCCGGCCAGCCCAAGGCCAGCGAAAAACCGGTGGGCAAGTAGGTGCTTTGGCACGGAATTTGCTATGTATATACGTCAGTCTCCGGCTGCCTCTTGGCAGTCGGAGACTGACAATTCAAGGGTAATGCCAGGGAAATTATAAGGTAATTCTAGGGTAATTCTAGGGTAATTCTAGGGAAACCCTAGGCGGAGTAGGATATAACAAGATGAATACTAGGTAGATACGATGACATCGAGGGCTGTTTTTTAGCAAAAATATTTGTCGCTGGAAATCAGATAGTTGACTTTTTTAGGAAGATAGTCATTAATAGTCGGGCAGGGGCGCGCCGTCCCAGCTCCGCGAGGTGCGTATCAGTTCTTCTCTCGTTGCTTTCATTGTGTGGGGGTGGGAGGGTTGGCGCATTGCCGCGATTTTGCGTGCGGCGTGGCTGCCGACTTTGATTATGTAGACACCGGGGGTTGAAAATTGAAAACCGAAACGTGTGAGGTGAGAGGTGAGCACTGCAACCCGTCGCCCGCCGCCTGAAGAAATAGGCCACCACCTGCCACCCTGCACAATATTTTCGTCGGCAGAGCGTTATCCCATGTATATGGAACAGACCACTATCCGAGACCTCGTCGACCACCTCGACGCCACCTTTCATCCCGAACTGCAGGAGGACTACGACAACGCCGGTTTCCTCCTCGGCCATGCCGACGAGCCCTACCGCGGCGCCCTCGTGGCCCTCGACCTCACGCCCGACGTGGCCCGCGAAGCCATCGCCCTGGGGCTCAACCTCATCGTCACCCACCACCCCCTTATCTTCTCCGGCCTGCGCCGCATCACCTCGCAGAGCGAGCTCGGCCGCACCGTCCTCGCTCTCGCCGAGCACCGCATCGCCGTCTATGCCGCCCACACCAACCTCGACAACCTGCCCTGGGGCGTCAACGGTGCCCTCGCCGAGCGCCTCGGCCTGCAGCAGTGCCGCATCCTCAGCCCCCTCGGCGCCGACACCGGCGCCGGCCTCACAGGCTCGCTCCCCCGCCCCGTGCCCGCCGACCAGTTCCTCCAGCGCGTCAAAGAGGTGCTCCACATCCCCACCCTCCGCACCTCCGACTTCAACATTCAAAATTCAGAATTCAAAATTCAAAAAGTCGCCCTCTGCGGCGGCAGCGGCTCGCAATTCATCGCCGACGCCATCGCCGCCGGCGCCGACCTCTACCTCACCGCCGACCTGAAATACCACGACTTCCAGCGCGCCGAGGGACGCATCATCCTCGTCGACGCAGGCCACTACGAGACCGAACAATTTGCCAAAGAAATAATTTCTCGCCGCATATCAGAAAAATTTAGTAACTTTGCATGCCGAATTTCCTCGCAGCAGGAAAGCATCGTGCGTTATATATAGTTGAAATCTAATAATATATAATATAAATATGGCAAAGAAAGTCAGCACCAAAAAAGCCGAAACCCAGGCCGAAGCCCCTGTCATCATGCGTCCCGACGCCGACCAGGCCATCGAGAAACGCCTCGTCGCCCTCTACACCCTGCAGAGCGTCGACAGCGAGATCGACAAGATACAGATCATCCGTGGCGAACTGCCCCAGGCCGTGCAGGACCTCGAGGACGAAATCGCCGGCCTCGGCACCCGCATCGAGAACATCACCTCCGAAATCAAAGAGACCGAAGCCGCCAACAAGGCCCGCAACACCGAAATCAGCGACCACGAGGAGCTTATCAAGAAGTACCAGAAGCAGCAGGAGAACGTGCGCAACAACCGCGAATTTGAGTCGCTGGCCAAGGAAATCGAGTTCCAAAACCTCGAAATCCAGCTCTGCGAGCGCAAGAACAAAGAGGGTGCCGCCAAGGTCAAAGAGCTCAAATCCAGCATCGAGACCGCCAAGACCCTCATGGACAACCGCTCCAAAGACCTCGACGCCAAGCGCGAGGAGCTGACCTCCATCATCGCCGAAACCGAGAAAGACGAAGCCCGCCTGCGCGAGAAATCCAAGGAGCAGGAGCAGTTCATCGACGAGCGCTACCTCACCGGCTACAAGCGCATCCGCAACGCCGCCCGCAACGGCCTGGCCGTCGTCACCATCGACCGCGACGCCTGCGGCGGCTGCTTCAGCGCCATCCCCCCTCAGCGCCAGATGGAAATCAAGATGCACAAGAAAGTCATCGTATGCGAAAACTGCGGCCGCATTCTCGTCGACGACGACATCGCCGCCAAAGCCAAAGCCCTGCTGGAAAACTAACAATAGCCTCACCCCCTCCCCCCTCTCCTTTCAAGAGAGGGGGAGAAGAATGATACTGTTCGGACATTTTCATTTTATGTTTAACCAATAAAAAACACGGCCACGGCATCCCCTGCCCCTCTCCTGCCAGGAGAGGGGCAGGGGATGAGGCCAATTCACCTATGACCCACACCTTCAACCCCAACGACCGTCTGACCCTGGACTCCCTCCAGGCCATCATCGACAATAAAATGACCCTCGCCCTCGGCGACGAGGCCAAACAGCGCATCGAGAAATGCCGCGCCTACCTCAACCACAAGATGGAAACCCAGAAAGAGCCCATCTACGGCGTCACCACCGGCTTCGGCTCCCTCTGCAACATCTCCATCTCCAAAGAGCAACTCTCCCAGCTGCAGAAAAACCTCGTCATGAGCCACGCCTGCGGCGTCGGCGACGAGGTGCCCGCCGACGTGGTCCGCCTCATGCTCCTGCTCAAGGCCCAGAACTTCACCTTCGGTTACAGCGGCGCACAGTTGCAGACCGTCCAGCGCCTCATCGACTGCTACAACGACGACATCCTGCCCGTCGTCTACCAGCAGGGCTCCCTCGGCGCCAGCGGCGACCTCTGCCCCCTGGCCAACCTCATGCTCCCCGCCATCCTCGGCATAGGCGAAGTCTACTGGAAAGGCCGCCGCTGCGACGTCAGCGAAGTCTACGCCGCCAAAGGCTGGCAGCCCATCGAACTCCAAAGCAAAGAGGGCCTCGCCCTCCTCAACGGCACCCAGTTCATGTCCGCCTACGCCGTCTGGAGCCTCCTCAAAGCACGACGTCTCAGCCGCCAGGCCGACATGATCCTCTCGCTCAGCCTCGACGCCTTCGACGGCCGCATCGAGCCCTTCTTCGACAGCCTCCACCGCGTGCGCCCGCACCAAGGTCAGCTCGACACCGCCGCCGCCGTGCGCGACATGCTCGAAGGCAGCCAGCTCATCGCCCGCCACAAAGAGCACGTCCAAGACCCCTACTCCTTCCGCTGCGCCCCGCAAGTCCACGGCGCCGCCAAGGACACCATCCGCTACGTCCAGTCCGTCGTCGAGACCGAAATCAACTCCACCACCGACAACCCCATCGTCCTCCCCGACGAGGACCTCGTCATCTCCGGCGGCCACTTCCACGGCGAACCCCTCGCCATGGTGCTCGACTTCCTGGCCATCGCCGTGGCCGAACTCGGCGCCATCAGCGAACGCCGCACCTACCAGCTCATCGACGCCAAACGCGGCCTCCCCTCCTTCCTCGTGGCCAAACCCGGCCTCAACAGCGGCTTCATGATTCCGCAGTACGCCGCCGCCGCCATCGCCAGCCAGAGCAAACAGCTCTGCACCCCCTGCAGCGTCGACAGCATCCCCAGCAGCCAGAACCAGGAAGACCTCGTCTCCATGGGTGGCAACGCCGCCACCAAGACCTACCGCGTCTGCGAGAACACCGAGCGC
>ODAI012749215.1_pt1 | contig 19420 bp, 11 predicted proteins | sample 1539321 | NCBI WGS metagenome assembly ODAI01 (sample SAMN02144231, study PRJEB22623) | gut metagenome | biome: sheep rumen | host: Ovis aries | place: New Zealand
CTTCCATCAAGGGTATCGACGCAGTCTTAAATGCTGTTAACCACGATTATCTGTATATGTGTGCCAAAGAAGACTTCTCCGGGACTCATAACTTTGCCAAGACGTACGCAGAGCACTTGCAGAACGCAGCTAAATACACTAAGGCGCTTAATCAGAAAGGTATCAAATAAAAAAATGCTCCTTGCTTCACAGCGAGGGGCAATTTAATCGGTATTAGTCCTTTTTAAGGTAAAAAGATTGTTTTCAGGATAACAGCTGCAAAGGTAGTACATAAATTTGTATTTACCAAACATTATTTACCTTATTTTACAATTATTTGTCCGTGTGCCCACACATTTGCTGAAGGAAGTGACCTGTTAGGCTTTTTTCATTACTTGCAATTTGTTCGGGTGTTCCAATTGCTACAATTTCGCCACCTCGATCACCGCCGTCCGGTCCGAGGTCAATGATGTGGTCGGCGCACTTGATGATTTCCATGTTATGCTCGATGACGAGGATGGTATGACCTCGGTCTATCAGCGCATTAAAGGCATGCAGAAGCCTGTTGATATCGTGGAAATGAAGGCCTGTGGTGGGTTCGTCAAAGATGAAGAGAGTGGGCTCTTGTCGTTCTTGTCCTATGTAGTAGGCCAGCTTGACACGTTGGTTCTCACCACCGGAGAGAGTGCTTGAGTTCTGTCCCAGTTTGATATAGCCGAGTCCTACGTCTTCCAGTGTTTTCAGTCTGTTGACGATGGCTTTGCAGAGTGAGGCATTGTTCGACTTTTTCTTGGTCGCAGCTTCAGGAACATGGTTTTCCGAGAAGAACTGAATAGCTTCTGATATGGTCATGTTCAGGACGTCGTCAATGTTCTTGCCTTGATATTTGACGTCCAGAATGTCGTGCTTGAAGCGATGACCATGACAAGCTTCACACTCCAGTACGAGATCGGCCATGAACTGCATTTCTACAGTGATAACACCTGCACCCTTACATTCGTCGCAACGTCCGCCATCAGCATTGAATGAGAAATATTGACTGGTGAATCCCATCTGTTGTGCGAGCGGCTGTTCGGCAAAGAGGTCGCGAATGGCATCATAGGCCTTCACGTAAGTAGCTGGATTGGAGCGTGTGGACTTACCAATGGGATTCTGGTCTACGAATTCTACATGGCTGATGGCCTGATAGTCTCCCTCCAGACCTTGGTATTCGCCGGGAGCATCGCAGACTTCACCCAAATGTCGTTTCAGAGCAGGGTATAGAATGCCCTTGACCAGTGACGACTTGCCCGATCCGGAAACACCTGTCACCACAGTCATGACGTTCAGTGGGAAGTCGGCATCAATACCTTTCAGGTTGTTCATGCGTGCTCCTTTTACGGTGATTTTCCTGTTCCAGGGGCGGTGGCTGGCGGGAGCGACGATTTGCTCTGTGTGCGTCAGATATTTTACGGTATAGCTCTTTGGAAATTTCTTCACGGCTTTCTCGTTAATGTCTTCCGCATTGCCCTCGAAGACAATCTCACCTCCCAGTCGTCCGGCATCAGGACCAATGTCAATGAGATAGTCTGCAGCCCGCATGATTTCCTCGTCATGTTCGACGATAATCACCGAGTTGCCGAGATCGCGCAGTTCCTTCAGCACCTTAATCAGCCTGTCGGTATCTCTCGAGTGAAGTCCGATGCTGGGTTCGTCGAGAATATACAGCGAGCCCACCAGAGAACTACCTAATGAGGTGGTAAGGTTGATGCGCTGGCTCTCGCCGCCCGACAACGAGTTTGACATGCGGTTCAGCGTAAGATAGCCCAGGCCGACATCCAACAGGAATTGCAGGCGCGAGTTGATCTCGGTCAGCAGTCGCTTACCGATCTGCTGTTCCTGTTCTGTCAGTTCCAGGGTGTCGAACCATTGCTTGAGTCGCACGATAGGCATCTGCACCAAGTCGGTAATGCTGCGTCCGCCAATCTTCACATATTCTGCTTCAGGCTTCAGGCGGGTGCCGTGACATTTGGGACACGTCGTCTTACCGCGATAGCGCGACAGCATGACACGATATTGTATCTTGTACTGGCTTTCCTTCACCATCTGGAAGAAGGCATCAATGCTAATCTGGTCGTGAATATCCTTATGCTTTTCCGATGGCAGTCCATGCCAGAGCTGGTCTTTCTGCTTTTGTGTCAAGTTGTAGTAGGGCTCAAAGATTGGAAAGTCGTCTTTTGCTGCTCTGCGGCAGAATTCATCTTTCCACATGCCCATTTTCTCGCCGTGCCAGCAGATGACGCAGCCGTCATATACTGATAGCGACGTGTTGGGGATGACCAAGTGCTCGTCAACGCCGATAATCTTACCAAAGCCTTGGCATTCGGGACAAGCGCCGACAGGCGAATTGAAGGAGAACAGCTGGTCGGAGGGTTCTTCGAATGTAATGCCGTCAGCCTCGAAACGCTGCGAGAAGTCATAGGTGATGCCCGATGGCGAAATCATCAGTCGCATCTCGCCCTGACCTTCGTAGAAAGCCGTCTCGGCAGAGTCCACCAAGCGTGAAATGGCATCTTTTGCATCGTCTACCGACAAGCGGTCGATGACCAGGTACAGTTCTGGTGAAATGCCTGGCAGCTGTTGATGATTTGCAGCCAACTGCTCACCATTTGCTTCCATCCAGTCGTCGATACGTTCCACTTGGCCATTGACAGCCATACGGGCATAGCCGTTCTGCAAGTACGTCTTCAGCTGCTTTTCCAATGTTCGTCCCTCGACAGGACGTATAGGAGCCATCACCACAAACTTCGTACCTTTCTGGTATTGTTGCAGACAGCGAATGATATCTTCTGTCGAGTGCTTCTTCACCTCCTGCCCACTGATGGGTGAGAAGGTGCGTCCTATGCGGGCATACAGCAGTCGCAGGTATTCGTAGATCTCTGTTGTCGTTCCAACGGTACTTCGCGGATTGCGCGAGATGACCTTCTGCTCAATGGCGATGGCGGGTGGAATACCTTTGATGAAGTCGCATTCGGGCTTGTTCATGCGTCCCAAGAATTGCCGGGCATAGCTCGACAAACTCTCCACGTAGCGGCGTTGGCCTTCTGCATAGAGTGTATCAAAAGCCAGTGACGATTTTCCGCTACCAGATACACCAGCAATGACCACAAGTTTGCCACGTGGTATGTTGAGGCTGATGTTCTTGAGATTGTTGACTCTGGCTCCTTTAATCTGGATGTAGTCGTTCATTCGCGCGTACCTTAATAATTATATATGAATAGAACGACTATTTTTCTTTTACAGTCACCACCACGGGATTCTCCACCTCGCGCTTCCAAGCTTTCAGATAACTGAACCAGTCCTTGGCCGAGTGATAGCCGAAAGTCTCTTTGTCGGAACAATAGTTGACCTTATAAGACATAGCGCGTCCGTCAACCTTTAGGACGTAGGTGTAGTTGTCCTTGTTGGCAGGCTCTTCACTGACAATGTTCTTGCTGGGCACATAAATCGCCAGTCCAACTGTCTCGCGGCTCCACTTGAGGGTATCTGTCGACGGATAATCCGTACCCCAACAGGCACGCAGTCCGCACTTGTCGCTGAACTCCTGCGAACCTTTAACGTTGATGATACCTGTGGAGAAACGGTAGTTGTTGACATCTTTGTTGAACAGCACGTCTACATCCGTATCGTGATGATTGGCATACTGTGTATAGCGTAGCGTCATGTTGATGGCGTTATCAGAGGAAGTTTCGGAGGCCATGGGTGCTTTCCATCCACGGTCAATCACTTCGACGATGGTGCGCAACGGACCATAGCTGATGATGCGCTGCGTACGAGTACGGACGGGTTCCACAAGTGTAGGCTGTTTCCCGTCCCAACCACGGAAAGCACCTAATCCAAAGGTCTGTCCAACCCATAGTACGTCGTCACCATAGCCTTTTGCCTTCTGCTCGTCGTCGGTATAGAACTGTGTCTCCTTCAGTTCCAGCTGCTTATGGTATTTGCCGTAGAGATCCAGTGTCTGACGGGCGTCGAAATAGATTCGGATACCGTTCAGCTCGCTCTCGAAGTCTACACCGTGGTGGTGCTGGACATTATAGGTATAGGCCGCATCGCCTCGTGCCGTCAGTGATTCTATATAATTGTTCTGCTGATTCTTCTTCAGCTTTTTGTTCTTGGTATTGGCCAGCACCATCTCGGCATATACTCTTGCCGGATAGGGACGGGGAGTGCCCTCGCTAAAGAGTGAGACGGTATAGGTTTGTGCCTGCTTCTTGTCCACGTCAGCCAGGAAGCATAGCTCATCGAAGGTCTCGTCCTGATTCAGGTCGTCCAACTGGCAGGGAATCTCTTGTCCGTTCAGCGTGACCAATGCCGAGCATACTTCCATTCCGTATTGTTGCAGCGGAATGACAACAGGTTGCGACTGTCGCTGAACACTTATGGGGTTCTTGACGGTTACTTCGAGGACTTTCTGGCTCATCACCATTTGGCAGGACAAAGCCAACGCGATTAGTGAAATCAATCTATTCATGATGTTTGATCTTGTTTTGTTTATCTACAAAATTACAGATAATTACACTGATTTTTATCTTTTTTAGGTTAAAATTTGGTTTTTACAATATTTTTTAGTAATTTTGCAGCAGAATTTAAGCTATATTAAGCATTTAAGCTCTTGTATCGTGCGTAAAGTCTACGGAATATTGTTCACCATTATGCTGGTTTGTTTTGGCTGTCAGTGGCAGTTGAAACCTACCGATGCTGATACAGAGAACCATTCCGCGGGCATTCAGCGATACGATCGTATTGAGAGTCTTTATCTGACGACAGGCGATTTTTCTGCCCTCCAGCAGATGAACACCGCTTATCCTATGCAGACCCGCATGCTCATTGAGGATGTGTTGTGTCTGGGGCAAGTCAACGATGCAGATATCAATACCAAGTTCCTCTATTTCTTCCAGGACTCCACTTTGCAGCACATGCTCTCAGACGTTCAGCGGCAGTATGCCAATATCGACGACCTGGACGAAGAGCTGACGACTGCCTTTGCCCGTCTGCACGACGAGCTTCCCGACCTGGAACTGCCAGCAGTCTATGCGCAGATAGGTTCTTTCGACCAAAGCATCATTGTCGGCACGGGTACGTTGGGCATTAGTCTGGACAAGTACCTGGGTGAGGACTATCCTTTCTATCAGGAACATTATACTGAGGAACAGCGCCGCATGATGGTGCGCTCTATGATTGTTCCCGACTGTCTGGTATTCTACATTCTTAGTCAATTCCCGCTCTCTCATGACAAAAGCAGCATTCAGCAGGAGCGCGACCAGCACATGGGACGCATCCAGTGGTTTGTCAACCGTTTGGTAGGCCGTACTGTTTTTGATACCTCTTTCGTAAACGAAGTAGACGAGTTCATGAAACAGAACCCGTCTACCACTATTCAGCAACTGCTGTCGTTGTAATTGCCTTTAGGAACGATAGTCTTACGCCTGACCTTTCAGTGCTGCTATCGACTCCTTCAGTGCGGCAATCTTCTCTTCCGAGTCACTCTGTTTCTTACGTTCCAGAGCAACCACCTGCTCAGGTGCATTCTGCACGAAGCGCTCGTTGCTGAGCTTCTTCATGACACCCTGCAGGAAACCTTCCAGGTGCTTCAGCTGCGTCTCCATCTTCTCTATCTCGGCAGCAACATCAATCATATTGCCCAGGGGTACGGCAAACTCGTCCGTTCCCACCATGAAGGCCGATGCTGTGGCATCCTTTTCCTTCACCACGTTGATGGCACTCAGGTTGGCCATCTTCGTAATGGCGGCGTTGAAAGCCTCGTAGTGATTTGCGTTAACGGCATGCAGCTCCAACTGTTCCTTGGGAGCGATGTTCTTTTGGCTACGTACCATACGTACACCGCTCACGATCTGCTTGACCTGTTCGAAGTCTTCAAGCAGCTGCTTTTTCCCTGCGGGTAAAGCGCTGAGCACCAGCGGTTCACGCATAATGCTCTCGCCGGCTTTGCGCTCGTAGAGAGCCTGCCACAGTTCCTCGGTGATGAACGGCATGAAGGGATGTAGCATCTTCAGCAGCACATCGAAGAAACGCAGCGTCTCATCGTAGGTCTTCTGGTCAATGGGCTGTGCCTGTCCGTTGACATAGGCGGGCTTCACCATTTCCAGATACCAGCTGGAGAACTCGTCCCAGAACAGCTTGTAGACAGCCATCAGCGCTTCGCTGATACGGTATTTTGAGAAGAGATCCTGCAGTTCCTCGTTTACAGCCTTCAGCTTGGCGTCGAACCATGCTACGGCGGTCTTGGCTGCTTCCGTCTGTTCTACGTCGGCCACCTGCCAACCCTTCACCAGTCGGAAGGCATTCCAAATCTTGTTGTTGAAGTTACGGCCTTGCTCGCACAGCGACTCGTCGAAGAGGATGTCGTTTCCGGCAGGTGCAGAGAGCATCATTCCCATACGCACGCCGTCGGCACCGAACTTCTCGATCAGTTCGATGGGGTCGGGGCTGTTGCCTAACGATTTCGACATCTTACGACCCAGCTTGTCGCGGACAATACCCGTGAAGTATACGTGCTTGAACGGCATCTTGCCTACATACTCGTAGCCGGCCATAATCATACGCGACACCCAGAAGAAGATGATATCCGGACCCGTTACCAGAATGGAGGTGGGGTAGTAGTAGTTCATCTCTTCGTTGCCAGGGTTGTTGATGCCGTCGAACAGCGAAATAGGCCAGAGCCATGAACTGAACCAGGTATCGAGTGCGTCCTCTTCCTGACGCAGGTCAGCATCGGTCACTGCCGGATTCTTCTGCTGAGCCAGTTTCAGCGCTTTCTCACGGGTCTCAGCAACCACGAAGTCGCCTTCCTCGTTGTAATAGTATGCGGGAATGCGGTGGCCCCACCACAGCTGGCGCGAGATGCACCAATCCTGGATGTTCTCCAACCAGTTCTTATAGGTGTTCACATATTTCTGCGGATAGAACTTCAGCTCACCGTTCAGAACGGGAGGCAGGGCAATGTCAGCAAAGTGCTGCATTTTCAAGAACCACTGCAGCGACAGGCGCGGCTCAATGGCTGTGTCGGGGTTGCGCTCCGAGTAACCGACCTTGTTGGTGTAGTCCTCTACACGCTCCATCAGTCCTGCGGCCTCCAGGTCCTTGGCAATCTGCTTGCGGCAGGCAAAGCGGTCCATGCCCACATACAGCGGCGACTGCTCCGAGATGGTGCCGTCGGCATTGAAGATGTCGATGGTCTCTAGGTTGTGCGTCTTGCCCAACATATAGTCATTGGTGTCGTGTGCAGGCGTTACCTTCAGACAACCCGTACCGAACTCGATGTCCACGTAGCGGTCCTCGATGACAGGAATAACGCGACCCACCAGCGGAACGATGACCTTGCGTCCCTTCAGCCACTGGTTCTTCGGGTCTTTGGGATTGATACACATGGCTGTATCGCCCATGATGGTCTCGGGACGTGTGGTAGCAACCACGGCATAGTATCCTTTCTCGTCCTTGTGGACAACGTTGCCCTCACCGCTGATAGAATCGGCGGACACAGGACCGTCCACGTAGTATTTCAGGTGATAGAGCTTGGAGTGCTCTTCCTTGTAGATAACCTCTTCGGTCGACAGGGCTGTGAGTGCCTTGGGATCCCAGTTCACCATGCGCAGTCCGCGATAGATGAGGCCTTTGTTATACAGGTCGACAAACACCTTGATGACGCTCTCTGAGCGCTTCTCGTCCATGGTGAATGCCGTGCGGTCCCAGTCGCACGATGCACCCAGTCGGCGCAGCTGCTTCAGGATGATGCCACCGTGTTCGTCCGTCCACTCCCAGGCGTGTTTCAGGAACTCTTCGCGTGTCAGGTCATGCTTCTTGATGCCCTGTTCGGCCAGTTTCTTCACCACCTTGGCTTCCGTGGCAATCGAGGCGTGGTCGGTACCGGGTACCCACAGCGCATTCTTGCCCTCCATGCGTGCACGACGTACTAATATATCCTGGATGGTATTGTTCAACATGTGTCCCATGTGCAGCACTCCCGTCACGTTGGGTGGCGGAATGACGATGGTGTAAGGTTCGCGTCCATCGGGTTTCGAACTGAACAGCTTGTTGTCCAGCCAGTACTGATACCATTTTGATTCGACCTCTTTCGGATCGTATTTACTTGCTAATTCCATATACCTATTAAATTTTTAATGGCTGCAAAGGTACTCACTTTTTCTGTAATAAAAGAAAAAAAGTGGTATTTTCTTTGGTATTCCCGTCAGATTGTACTACCTTTGCACCCGCAATTGGTTAGGGAATGGGGTGTAAGTCCCCAACTGTCCCGCAGCTGTAAGCAACTTTTGACGGTGCGAACACGCAAGTCACTGATATTATTGGGAAGACGTTCGCCGACCGGGTTGCAGAGTCAGAATACCTGCCTTTTGCATCAAGAATGCACCGCTGTGTGTCTCTGGGGTTAGACCGCAAGGTGCGAAACGTGTATTATTATATAAGTCTCGAGGAGACTTGTGTCGTGAGATAGGAGTCTCCTCACTTTTAAAAGAAAAAGGTGTAAAGAATTGAAAGAGCAAACGATGCTGACAAAACGAATGATATGTCTGGTACTGACTATGTTGGTGCTAATGGTTGCCTATGGTCAGAAAAAGCAACAGCGGAGGAGCATGATGCGCGATTCCGTTCAGCTCGAGACGGTCGAGGTGACGGGAAAGTCGAAAGCCCAGCGGCTGCGCGAAGGTGCGCTGTCGGTGAATGCTATCGATGTGCGCTCGCTGGCCAGCAGCATTCATTCACTCAATAACATCATAGACCGCACGGCCGGTGTGAAGATTCGTGAGGAGGGTGGTGTTGGTTCCGACTTCGATCTGAGTATCAACGGTATGAACGGCTCCTCGGTGCGTTACTTCATTGATGGCGTACCCTTGGATACCAAGGGCACTGGACTGACACTTGCCAATCTGCCCGTTAGCATGATAGACCATGTCGAGGTATATAAAGGTGTGGTGCCTACGTGGCTTTGCAGCGATGCTTTGGGTGGTGCAGTCAACATCGTTACCCAGCGCAAGAAGACCAACTTCCTCGATGTCTCCTACGGCTTTGGCTCCTTTCATACCCATAAGGCCGACATTAACGGACAGTATGTGTTGAAGAACGGTCTGACCATACGGCCGACCTTCGGTTTGAACTACTCCAAGAACGACTATATGATGAAAGGCGTCGAGGTTTGGGACGAAGCCAGTCGCAAATATCTGCCTCAAGACCGTCGCCGTTTCCACGACGACTATCTGTCCATTCTCGGACAGGTCGAGGTGGGTGTGACGGATAAGTCGTGGGCCGACGAGTTCTTCGTCAGTGCCTCCTACCAGCAGGTCAAGAAAGACCTGCAGACAGGACAGGTTCAGACGCGTGTCATCGGTATGGCCGACCGTGAGTCGAAGTCGTGGAGTGTGGGTGCCCGTTATCAGAAGCGACACTTCCTGTTGGACGACCTCAGCGCTAACTTCTCCTTCTCGCACACGTGGGACCATTCTATTACAACCGATACAGCCCGTCGTCAGTACGACTGGAACGGCGAATACATCAAGAGTGCGCGCAATGAGATCAATGGGCGCGCCTTCAGCCGACGCCATTTCAAGCGTCCGTTGACCATTGCCCGCGCCGATTTGAACTACCGCATTTCCGATGCCCACCTGCTCAACCTCAGCTACCAGCTGCAGCGCACGGGCAACGACCGCTGGGACGATGTGGAGCAGGGCTTTGAACCAGCCAACGACGTGCTGGCCAAGCACATCCTCGGACTGGCCTATAACCAGTCGTTCCTGGGTGGCAGATTGTATAACACCTTCTTCCTCAAAGACTATATCAACTATCTCTCTGCCGAACAGACCGACCTTCCTTTTATTACAGGCTCTCGCGAGCATGTGGGAAGCGATACCCAGAACAGTCTGGGTGGTGGAGTAGGGAGCAAGTTCGAAATACTGCCTGAACTGGCTGTTAAGTTCAGCTACGAGCATAGCGTCCGCCTGCCTTTGGCGCGTGAGCTGTTGGGCAATGGTACGACCATTTACGCCAATCTGGCGTTGAAGCCCGAACAGAGTGACAACCTCAACTTGGGCGTCTTCGGCACCTTCCGCACAGGACTGCACACCCTGTACTACGAGGTCAACGGCTTTCTCCGTTTTGTCGACAACTACATCCAGCCCCAGATTACAGAGAAAGAAGGTACTATGCAATATGGTAACGAACCTGCTGTGCACATCAAAGGTCTTGAGGGAGAACTTCGCTACGACTGGAATCACCGTTTACAAATTACAGGAAACATAAGCTGGCAGGACGCCCGCAACCGCAATCGCTATTTAGACGACGGGAAACCCTCTGCCACATTCAATAACCGCGTGCCCAACCGCCCGTGGCTCTTCGCCTCGGCTGAGGCCCGTTACGACTTCGCCAAGGAAATCTCTAACCTCCTGCCGAAGACATCTCACCTCTACTTAGGACTGGACTACCAGTGGGTGCATTGGTTCTATCTGTCGTGGGAAGCCTTTGGTGCTGAGGAGACCAAGGCGCGCATCCCCGAGAAGAACATTCTTGGTGCCAACATCACCTATTCGTGGCAAAAGGATCGCTACAGTGTATCGCTCGACTGCCAGAACCTCTTTGACCAGACCGTCTACGACAACTACCGTCTGCAGAAGCCCGGCCGTAGCTTCTTCGCCAAGTTCCGAATATTGTTACAATAACAAACATATCAAACTAAAATTACACAACAATGAAAAAGCTTCATTTTATTTATTCCTTGATGGCTGCCCTTGTTCTGGGCGTAGCCTTCACTTCGTGCTCAAGCAGTGACGACAACTCGAACAATCCTAATCCCGATCCTATCAGCAAGGTGCATTACGACCTGACGGTATCAGTCGGCAACCACGGTGGTATGGGCCAGGACAAGAAGGGACACATCACACTGAGCGTTGCATCACTGAGTGACCCCAACGCGACCATTGACTTCTCTGGCAAGGGAGCCGAGATTTCGGACTACACCATGGAGGGCATCTACAAGGGCAAGTATATCTATCAGGTACCTGTTTCTGCCGACCGATTCTCAAAGTTGGAATTTGTCAACAACAAATTGCAGGTGGTTCAGGAACAGAAGTTCGTTGAGCCAATCACCTTCTCGCCACGTAACTACACTCACGCTTGGGTGAACGACAAGACGTTGGTCCTGATGGCTTCTAATGGCGATAACAACAAGGTGATTTACTCTGTGCTGAATGCCGACAATATGAGCATTATCAAGCAGGGTGAACTGAACATTACACAACCTGCAGGTTATACGGTGCTGACCACCAGTGGTATCCTGGCATATCGCAAGAGCGACAACAAACTGTTCTACTTCTATTACTGGAAGACCAAAAAGCGCAATGGTGTCGAGGAGCCGTTCTTCCATGTTGCAGTCATCAATCCTGAGACGATGGCTGTAGAGCAGGATAATGTCAATACCGAGTGCCAGCAGATGCAGGGCTCTGCCTATGGTGAGCTGTTGCAGCAGATTGTGTTCTTCGATGAGGATGACAATATGTATCTGTCTGCCTTCAACGATGAAAGCGGTAAAAACATTGGTCGCCTGCTCCGTATCAAGAAGGGCGAATTCAATGTCGAGGCGGGCTACAACGCTTTCCCCAATGCTAAAGGAAAGCTGCTTACCGTGCAGTATCTGGGCAATGGCAAGGTGTTTGCATACTGCGGCGACAACAGCGTTACTCCTAGTAAGGCTAACCCCACTATTGGTGACATTGCTTACTTCTATTCCATCATCGATATTAACAGCAAGACTGTCAAGCGTCTGGCATATAATGGCACGGATATTCCTTATAGCAGCGGTAGTTTTTCACAGCGTTCTTCGATCAATGCAGGTGAAAAGCAACTCTACTTTGGTGTCAATACCGCTAACGAGCAGCGCATCTATATCTACAACATTGCTACAGGTGCTGTAACCCAGGGTGCCAAAATTGCCTCGGGCTACTATTTCGACCTGCTGCGCGTAGTAGAAGAGTAAAAACCACATTCATTCAGACTCTATATATTGCGTATGAATAGTAGCGCCGTTGCTGTGACGTTCCTCTCGTTGGGTCCGGGCGACCCTGAGCTGTTGACGCTCAAGGCCGTGCGACTGCTCCGCGAGGCCGACGTAGTGATGATTCCTGCTACGCGAGGAGCTGACGGGCAAGTGTCGTCACGTGCCCGCAGCATCATCGGCCAATGGGTGACAGAGGAGCAGATGCGCCTCTATCCGCTGCCCATGAGCAAGAATCGCGACGCAGCCCGGCAGGTCTATGAACAGATACGCTGCGAGGCTGTCGAGCTGCAGCGAGCTGGTCGCCGCGTGGTCATTGCTGTCGAGGGCGATGTCAGTATCTACGCTTCTATTCATTACGTGTTGTGTCAACTCAAGGCCGATGGTATTCCTGTGGAGCAAGTCCCAGGAATACCATCCTTTATCGCTGCAGCCGCTATGGCCGACCTGTCGCTCGTCAGTCAGCAGCAGCGCCTCGCCGTCCTGCCTGGCGATGCTGATGTGGCAACGCTTCAGCAGTTGCTCGACACCCGTCATGTCGTGGTCGTTATGAAACTCTCGCAGTGTGCCGAGGCCGTCAAGGATTTCCTTCGCCAGCATCCTGCCGCCGAGTGCCATTATTTCGAGAATGTCGGCAACCCCGGCGCTTATTATACCGCCTCGCACGACGAGATACTTTCTCGCCCCTTCCCTTATTTCTCTCTTTGCATTTTCAGACCGTATACCGGCTGCTGAGGCACAAATTTTGCCTATCCCCCTCATTCCTTTCTCTGATTTTTTTGATGGAATGTTTTGTGATTTGTCTGTTTTGTCGTACCTTTGCAGGTGAATTCAATAAACAAATCCATTTAGACATCGAACAAACATTAATTATTTATGAAATATATCTTAGTAACCGGAGGATCAAGAGGCATTGGACGAGCCATTTGCTTGAAATTGGTGTCGTTGGGCATGCCCATCGTAATTAACTACAATTCGAATACGCAGGCTGCTGAAGAGGCGAAGAAACTCGTCGAGGACGCTGGCGGACAGGCCGAGCTGCTCCCGTTCAATGTTGCCAACAAGACCGAGGTCGAGCAGGCCATAGACCAGTGGGAGCAGAAGCACCCGGAGGATTATTTTGCCGTTCTGGTGAACAATGCCGGTATCCGTCGCGACAACGTCATGTTCATGATGTCCGACGAGGAGTGGCATCAGGTGCTGGACACCACGATGAACGGTTTCTTCTACCTGACGCGCCGTCTGCTGAAGCACATGATGCCTCGCAAGCGTGGCGGCAGAATCATCAACATGGCTTCCCTGTCGGGCTTGAAGGGCATTCAGGGCCAGACCAACTACAGTGCCGCCAAGGCTGCGCTGATTGGTGCTACGAAGGCATTGGCCTTGGAGGTTGCCGCACGAGGTATTACTGTCAATGCCGTGGCTCCTGGATTCATCGAGACCGATATGACCAAGGAATTGCCTCAGGACGAGCTGAAGAAGATGATTCCCGTGGGCCGCTTCGGCTATCCCGAGGAGGTGGCCGCAGTAGTGGCTTTCCTGGCTTCGGACGATGCAGCCTACATCACTGGCGAGGTGATCAACATTAACGGTGGACTGTACACTTAATCAACTTTTCTTCTTCCAGATAAACACCGTATTCTGGCCGTACATAAATCTCTCGCTTAATCGCGGCCTTGACCTGAGACATATTGCTGCGCGAGACGGGGAGTGATTCGTGGCAGTGCTTGATGAGCAGCTGCGTGGAACCGGAATGGGAGACGATTTGCTCTACCTGCCCAAGGTTGACCAGAAAGGCGCGATGGCATCGGACTATCATCGGATAGTCCTGCAGCGTTTTCTCCATCTGTTTCATCGTGGCGCGAAGCATGTCGGTACGCACGTTATCGTCGCGCAGATGGCAAACCTTGACATAGTTGCCCACGGCCTCTATATATAATAGATGTGAAATCTGAAGCATCACCGATTCGCTGGTCGTACCAGTGAGGGTAAGCTCCTGTTGAAGGGGCTTTTCGCTTGACTGTTCCATTTCGTTCGAAGATGTATGCTCAGGGCTTTGCATCTTCTTCAGTTCCTCGTTTAGAAGTTTTGTCTCTTCCAGTTCCACCGCCAGATACCTGCTTCGGAACTTGAAACGCCAGTAGAGCCCGATGGCGAAGGAGAGGAAGGCAATGATGGCCAGCGTCTCCAGATAGTTGCTCACCGACAGACGATTGCTCTCCACCAGACTGCTCATCACAAAGTGGCGATACAGGCAGATAAACAGGGCCACCAACGGCGTATTGATGAGTTGGAAGCGCAGATTGCGGCTGATGATATAGTTAATGCCATGTTCGTAGGAGCGAGGCATGCGTACGATGTATCGCAGGATGAGCTCTGTGATGAAACAGCTGGACAAGCCTAATATGAAAAGGCTCAGCAGATGCAGGTAGGACTGCCATTGCCCTATTTCGAGTCCGAAGGGCTTGAAGATGGCAATCGCCAGTATCATGAAAGCGGTACTGATGAACCGGATGCTGATGGTTTCTTTGTGATTTTTGTCCATACGGCGGCAAAGGTACAAAATAAATGTGACATTCGTCACAAATTCGTGCAGTTTGTCCCTAAAATTTGGAAGAATGTGTCATGTGTCGTACTTTTGCACGCAGAAAAATGTTTAATTTGTCAGAACTGAGAAATGAAAAAGAATGTAAAAACCATGAAAAGTTTACGATTTGCAACGCTGATGGCAGCCATGATGATAACCATGCTGACGTCCGCACAACAGCATGACAGTCTGTCGACAGATACGGCAAAGTGGTTCAACCAGACCCATGAGCTGGGTGGCATAGTGGTAAAGGGACGCCTGCCTAAGACGCGCGTGAAGGGCGACGCCATGCGGACCACGGTGGCAGGAACAATCCTCGAGAAGGCCGGAACGGTGAGCGATGCCCTGTCGAAGATTCCTTCGCTGGAGGCTGAGCGCGACGGGGGCGTGAAGGTGCAGGGACGTGGCGATGCCGAGGTGTATATCAACGGCCGACGGGTGCAGGACATCAAGGAACTCTCTCGTCTGCGCTCCGACCAGATTCAGCACGTCGATGTGGTGCAGAACCCTGGAGCCCGCTATGCCGCCTCGACAAAGGCCGTCGTACGCATCACACTGAAGAAAGCAAAAGGTGAGGGGATTAGTTTTCAGGATAACCTCGGTGGCATGTATCAGTATGGCCATACATTAACCAACAACCTCGATGTGAATTACCGCACTGGTGGTCTCGACATCACCGCCTCGTTCTGGGCAGGCCGCTACGGTCACGGCAAGTCACTACAGGACAACACCCTTACTTACTATGCCGGACCAGACAAAATCGAGGGCGTCAGTACACAGGAGTCGAAGAACGTCTGGAAAGGCTGGTCACCGCAGTTGCAGGTCAACTACATGGTGAACGAGAACCATAGTTTCGGTGCCTTCTACAAATACGACCGGCATCCGAGCGGCGATTTCTCCAGTATGTTCTATACCGACAGCTACGAGAACGGCATTTTCAAAGAGCGCTCCGAGAGCCATATCTCCAAGGTAGACGAGTTCAAGAAGCATATCTTCAATGCCTACTACAATGGCAAGGTGGGACAGCTGAGCATCGACCTGAATATCGACGGTCTGTTCGACGACACCCAGTCGCCCGGCAACACCCGTGAAGTCACGACGGAAGCAGGCGGCAGTCCCGTCAATCGGAGCATCGAAAGCACCACCCTCAGCAGCAATAACTTCTGGGCCTCGAAGCTTATCTTCGGCTATCCCGTCTGGAAGGGCAACCTCTCCCTTGGCGGCGAGTACAGCTACAACCATCGTACGGACGCCTACGACTTCAAGGCCACCGATGCTGTTCCCGTGAAGACGACAGACATAGAGATCAATGAGAAGTCGGCCGCGTTCTTTGCAGAGTACGGTCGCCGGTTCGGCAAGGTGTTCGCCCAGGTGGGACTGCGCTATGAGCACCTGACGAACGATTACTTCGATTTTGGCAAGCGCCAGGACGAGTTATGCCGCAACTACGGCGACTGGTTCCCCACGGCGGTCGTCTCCGCTCCTGTTGGCAAGGTGCAGCTCTCGCTGTCATACCGTCGCGACATTGAGCGTCCGGCATACGCCAACCTCACCAGTTCGACGGTCTATATCAACCGTTACACCTACCAGAGCGGCAACCCCTACCTGCGTCCGACCTATACCCATAGCCTGGTGCTGAATGCCGCCTACAAGTGGGTCAATCTGACGCTGAACTATGGGCGCATCAAAGATGCTGTCACCATGTCCACCGAACCCTATCCCGGTTCTGCCGACCCGCTGGTCAGTCTCGTGCGTCCCATCAACAGTAAAGAGTCTTACGACCGCTTCATTGTCGTCGCCTCCGCACGGCCTAATTTCCAATTCTCAGTTTTCAATTCTCCATTAACGTGGCATCCCATATGGTCTGTGGTAGCCATGTTCCAGAACTACAAGTCGCCAACCGCCACAGGCGAAGTCGCCACCCTCAGCCAGCCTTGGTTCAACGGCTCTTGGCGCAACACCTTCGAGCTGCCCCATGCCCTCCGCCTCAGTGCCGACTTGGAATGGGCCACAAAGGGTGAATACAATAATTTCCGCATCAACAAACCGCGCATCGTTGGTTGCCTCAGTGTCCAGAAGGACTTCAACCTGCATCGTCTCGGCTCGCTGACGGCCGACCTGCGCTGCATAGACCTCTTCAACACCAATAAGACCGATGCCGTCATATTTGGCTATCGCGAGCTCACCAGCCACAATCCAGCCCGTCGCACCTTCATGCTTGACCTCACGTGGAAGTTCAACGAGGCTCGCTCGAAGTACCGCGGTTCCGGCGCCGGCGATAAGCAGAAGGCAAGAATGTAACATACAAATAAACGCTCATAAATCGCACAATTATCCGAAAAAAATTGGAAGTTTGGAAAAGTGTGACAGGCACCAGGTACGTGTCACATTAGAAGAGAGCTGCACCTTGTGGATGCAGCCCTCTTTGTCTTGTTTACCGTTTGAAGTTTGTGCGCCTGCGATTGCCCGAGGGTCGCACCGCGAAGTGAATCCAGACGACGGTGCTCTTCTTCTCTATCAGCAGCTCGTCATAGTCCTCATGGTTCAGATCGCTGATGTCCAACAGAATCGCCGCATACCGCAATGCCTGTTCCATCCCGATGCAGCGGATATCCACGGCACAGCCCGTCAGGTGGTTGCTCGTAGGCACGCCCCCTACCGCTTTGTTCACCTCTGGGCTTCTGAACCCGCTGTTGATGACTATCGGGTCGTTACCCTCGCCGTACAGGTTGTTCCATCGCCTGCGCAACTGCTCCAGCCAACGGCACAGCCGCTTTAAGTTCTCCACTTGTGCCTCATTGGGCACGTTCTCCATATTCACTCTTGTTTTGCAAAGCTCTCCCAGCGTAAAGTGTGGCGAGAGATTGATAGTTTTGTTATTCATTTCCTTTTCTTGTTTTTTATTTTGTAAACGCTCTGTGCAAGAATGCAAGATTGCAAGAATGCAAGAAATTATCTTTTCTTAATCCACATACCCTTCCCCTTCTTCTCTATCCAGCCTTCATTTTTCCAGCGACTGATGATACTGTATAGTGTATTCTCGGAAAACTCGTTACCCTTCAGGCGACGCAGCTCATGAAGGTCGAACGGAGAGGGTAGTTTCTCGAAGATGCTACCATTTACCGAAGTGCTGATGCCGTCGTCGTTTCCTTCATGGAGGAACTTGGTCAGCAGAGGTGCGAATATCTTCATTTGCATCTGCAAGGTATATTCCGCCATCTTCACGGCAAAGTCAACGCAGGCATTCGACTCTTTTCCCGCCAGCAGCATGAACACCACTCCACAACGGAATCCAATCAGGGCCGAACGGCGACGGAAGCGGTCCTTGATGACATCCATGTTCAGCGACGACTCTATGCGCTTGTCCTCCAGCCACTTGTCGATAGCCTTGCGCAGGCGTGGGGTGTCGTAGAAGCCCGAGGCCCCTCGCAGCAGGGACGCAGCCTCGCTGATACGGCTGGCATCCGTTTCCGACAACTCCTTGAACACCGTAATCTTCGCAAACATCGTGTCGGGCATTTCCGAGAGCATCATACGGCTCGACAGTCCGTTTTCAGCGTTCGACTCGTTCTTGCCCTTAAACATCTTCATCACGGTTCTTGGCGTTCCGAGCAGCGTCCACGAATAGGCCACATTGACGTCGCCCGATTCTGACTGGTCTGAGTTGAAGTCAACACCCCATCGCTCTCTTCCGAAGGCATTTCTGTAGATGTCCCACTTCTGGGCCCACGCACCACTGCCGTTGCTCTTGATCAGCGTCTCCGCCTCCGTACATATCGAGTACAGGCTATGGCCTTGCGACTGCTTCAGACGCTTCAGCAGCTTCGAGCACGAAATGGTGATGGGCACCACCCTGACAACCCCTGCCGGAGGCTCCTGTGCCCGCTCGTTAGCCTTGCGGCGCTTGTTGGCCTCGCGTACCTTGTCCTCACGGTCTCTGACCACCTGGTCCTCTCTGCGCAAATCCACCAGCCAACGCTCTACGGCTTCCTCGATGGACGACTTGTTGGAGGCCTGTTCGCCAAGGATGATGGCCATACCGCCCAGCCAGCCCGTCTTGCCGTCACAATAACGGTAGCTCACCCCGTCGGCCAGAGCCATCATGGCAGGCATCTGCCCTACTATCAACGCTGGCCACATGTTCTGCGGATAGGGCTTCAGGCTCTCCTTCAGTCCCGTCGGCAACTGGTTGATGTTAATCGTGATGGTGGGCGTTTTACACAAAGGGGGCGGTTCCGCTGTGCAGTCCTCCGTTGCCTTCAGCGACTTCAGGAACACCTCCTTCTGCTTCAGGTTCATCGGTCGGTTCTGGTCAACGTACTTCTCGTAGAAGTTGCGTACCAGCGTCCTACAGTCCTCTTCCTTTGAGTATTCGGGCATCTTCTGTGCCAACACCCCGAACAGTTCCTCCTGGGGCATCATCTGGCAGAGTGTCGGCAGCAGCAGTTTCAGCGTGTTATGCCTTACACCTTCCCGATTCAGCGTTGCCAAGTCCATATCCGTCATCTTCAGCGTCTCGTCGAAAGCGGCTAAAGCCCGAGCCGAGGGCTCTACGCCGGTTGATGGTTTTTCGCTTACATCGTCCATCTCACCTTTTCCATCTTCCTTCTTCAACGCCCGCCCATCGACATCCAGTCCTCGCTGCAGATAAGCCTCGCGACGCTCCGCAATATCCTCTTCCGACAGCTGCTCCAGCCAGTGCTCCGACCGGTACACTTCCTCGTCGCGCCCTGTAACATAGATAAATCGCTCCGGTGTGATGCACGACTCGTCGTAGGGTATTTCTATCTCCTCAC
>ODAI014805755.1_pt1 | contig 19420 bp, 12 predicted proteins | sample 1539321 | NCBI WGS metagenome assembly ODAI01 (sample SAMN02144231, study PRJEB22623) | gut metagenome | biome: sheep rumen | host: Ovis aries | place: New Zealand
TCATAAAAAGTCCGGATCTGAGCTGCAGCCGCGAAGAGACGGGCTTTCTTATGATCAGCATATCCCACACAGCCTTGAGGTATTAAGCGATCGCCCTGCCTTTTAATGACCAGGAAGGAAAACCAGAGGCTTTTCAGCTTAAAGAGTTATGCTCCGGCCCAGCACGGTGGAATAAATGATCCTTTCCCTGACCGGAAGACCAAGCAGCCTGTTGAGTGCCACAGCATAGTAATAAAGCTGAAGCTCGTACCTTTTCTTAAGCTCCGTTGACTCATTGACCCGATCGGTCTTATAGTCGATTATTACGATCTCCCCGTCCTCTATGAAAAAGGCATCGATGATCCCCTGGACTATCTTTCCGTCAAGCTCTATGACAAAGGGCTGTTCTCTGTACAACTGACCTGATTTCATTGCTCTTTTCATTCTGCCTGCCAGAGGGCTCTGCGCAAAGGACAGGATCTCACCGATCCCTACGGAGCCTGCAAGCCTCTCCTCTATCCTTCCCTGCTCAAGCAAAAGATTTATAAAGCCGCGTATGCTCTCATGGTCCGCCTCCCTGAAATCCCACAGCTCAAATATCCTGTGAACAGCGGTCCCGTGCAGATTTGCCGATATTTCCCGGTTCCTGTCAACAAATTCGGGAACGATACTTTTATAGCGCGGTCTTTCCGGAAAGAGCTCTTCCGCAGCCTCTGACCCTTCCTCCTCCGAAGCAAGTATCTCCTCCAGATGCTTTTTCTTAAGCTCGGTCACCGAAAACTTCTCAAGATTTTCAGCATCCTCTTTTTCTTCATATCTGTAATCAAATTTATCCTGTATCCTTTGCGCAAAGGAAAGCTGCTCATCAGATCCGGTTTCGGGCGCAAGGTCGGTTTTGCTCTCTATTTTCTTCAGACACAGGTAGGCCTCGTTTTTCAGAAGCTCATCTCTCATTTCTTCCGCTACGACCTCTCCGGTCTCCCTTACGGTGATATCAAAGCTTGAAAGCCCGGTCCTTTCCCTCGCGTAAAGTATGATATCCAGAAATGAGTCAAAGTCTGAGCCTCTATAGCCCTGAAGCTCCTTCTCCGCGTCCTTGACCGCTGTAGTCAATATAAGCTTTTCCTTTGCCCTGGTCATGGCGACATACAGTATCCTTAGCTCCTCGGCCCTCAGCTCTCTGATGCTCTTCTTTATCAGGGCATCCTTTACGAGCGTCGAGGCTCTTGTCCTTCTGACTGTATCCACATGATCGATCCCCACACCATATTCCGCGTCGGTTATGACCCTGCCCCTCTGGTCACTGTAGTTAAAGCCCTTAGAAAGTCCCGCGACAAAGCATACCGGGAACTCAAGCCCCTTACTCTTATGTATCGTCATGATCCTGACCACATCGTCATTTTCATCGAGAAGATTCGCCTCTCCGTAATCAACCTCGTACTTTTTCAGCATATCCACATATCTTACAAACTGAAAAAGCCCCTTGTAGCTTGTCTTGCCGTAATCGTCAGCCTTTTTCAGGAGCATGTTCAGATTTGCGATACGTTTTTTCCCGTTTTCAAGGGCCATTACATATATTCCGTAATCTCCGTCCGTTATCTCCCTTAAAATATCATATACAGGAGTATATCCCGTCTTCTCCCTGTAGTAATCCAAAAGCTTCATAAAACTCTGCGCCTTCACGTTTCCGTTTTCGGCGGCCTTAACAAGGGCATCATACAGACAGCCCTCCGTATCGGCGCTCCTTATGAGAGCCATTTCCTCATCATCCATCTTCCCGAACGGGCCTCTTAACACCGCGGCAAGCGGGATCTCCTGTCTCGGATTATCTATTACCCTTAAAAAATCAAGCAGCAGCGCAACCTCATAGGCATCAAAGTATCCGGCTTCGCTTGAGATGTGCGCCGGTATCCCCTTTTCCCCAAGCACCCTCTGAAAGGTCTCGTCCCATTCCCTGGAGGTCCTTAAAAGTATCACTATGTCGGAAAACCTTAATGGCCTGAAACCGCCTGCATCGGGGTCAAATATTTTTAATTGACTCCTCAGGTCAATTATCCTTTCCGCAATGACCAGTGCTTCGAGCTCCTTCGCATCGGTTTCCGCAATACCTCTCTGCGCTATCAGAAGCTCGCTTTTGTATTTTTCATCACGGTCTCCGTAATATGCTGCCCCAAATTTAAGCGCGGCCGCTTCATCGTACTCTATCCCCGAATTCTCCCTTGTCATTACCACCGAAAATATTTCATTGACCGAATCAAGCACCTCTCTTCTGCTTCTGAAATTGCGGTTCAGATCTATGCGCTGCTCCTTTGAGTCCCCGGCAGTGAAGCGCTCATACTTTTCAATGAAGATATCAGGCCTTGCCAGTCTGAAGCCGTATATGCTCTGCTTGACATCCCCGACCATGAACAGATTGCCGCCCCTTCCCACCTCCTTAAGGAGCTCCTCCTGGACAAGGTTTGAATCCTGGTATTCATCCACATATATCTCCTCATAAAGCTCCCGGTATTCCTTACCCGGCGCACCGTCATTTTCCTTAAGCACCTTTATCGCAAGCTGCTCCATATCATTATAGTCTATGATATTGGCCTCCCGCTTTTTTTCAGCGTAACGCTTCATATACTTCTCAGTGATGCTTACAAGCTCCCTTAAAAGAGGAATGCATTCAGCGATCCTTTTTCTCTCCTCCTTAAGATCAAAGCTCCTGTATTTCTTTTTAAGCGCCGTCACCCTTTCCTTAAGTCCGTCCCTGCGGTCCTTAAGAAAGGCCTTATCCTCCGGTGCCTCCTGTGAATCCTTCCTGCCTCCGGTACCGAACCTTACAAATTCCACGGCTTTAAGAGCCTCCATAAACCCTGACAGGGAAGCCGCACAGGCTGCCGTTTCAACAGCTGATATATCACTTCTTATCGTATTTTCATATTTTTGCATCCCTTCCCTGCTCATCACAAAGCTCAAAAGGCTCCTTAAGCCTTCAAGCACCTCGGTAAGCTCTGAACGGAGGGTCTCAAGATACTGCTTTATTATCGGCTCTTCTCCGGGCTCCTCAGCCCTTTCAAGCTCCTCATAGACCGAAATACAGCTGTTAAGCCAGGCCTCGGGCTCCGGACAGCTCATCGCAAGGAAAAACAGTCTTCCGATCACATCCTCAAGCGCTGTATCGTTCTTTCCGGAGGCTATGGCTTCAGTCATATCGATAAAGCCGCTCCTTCCCTCCTCGTATGCCTCCTCAAGCACCTCGGAGAGCGCGTCCCTTTTAAGCAGCTTTGCTTCTCCCTCATCAGCCACCCTGAAATCCGGTGAAAGGGAAGCCTCGGTGAAATGGTTTTTGAGGATATTAAGACAGAAGCCGTGGATGGTCGTTATCATCGCGTTGTGCACAAGGGCGGACTGCTTTCTCAGATTTTCGTTAAAGGGATCCTCCTTAAGCCTTTCGTCTATTCCGTTAAGTATTTTTTCACGCATCTGCGCCGCCGCTGCATTGGTAAAGGTCATAATAAGAAGACGGTCTATGTCTGCCGGCGCTTCCCCGTCAGTTATCCTTCTTATTATACGTTCCACCAAAACCGCGGTCTTTCCTGAGCCGGCTGCCGCGGCTACCAGAAGATCCCTGTTTTTAAGCTCTATCGCATCCGTCTGCTCCTTTGTAAAGCTTATGTCACTCATTCCTTATCCCTTCCCATCGCCTCTTCCATTTTCCTGATGATCTCCCCGCGCCCTGCTGCCGCCTCTCCTTTACTGCCTGTGCCGCCCTTATAAGCGCATATGTTTTTATAGCTGCAGTATCTGCAGGGGTTAAACTTATCATCTCCATGGGGATCTATGCTTATATTCCCGTCAAGTATCTCCCTCCCCATTTCAGTGATCTTAAAGCCCGCGTAATCCGTGATGGTTTTGAACTCCTGTGTTGTAACGGTCCCTGAGTCCGCGTAGGGCTCAAGATTGGTCTTAAGCCGTACCGGAACGATATCGGATCTTAAGTGATCCCCGTTTCCAAGCTCTCTGTCAAAAAGCCTGTACACTCTTTCATCCTCGTTCACCAGTCCCTTCATCCTGAATTCGCCGAACAGTATTTTTTTCAGCTCCTCATCATTAAGCCTTTCCTCAGTTTCCACCAGAGGGTCGTCGATATGATAATACAGTATGCCCGCGGGGATCACGGGCTTTGAGCCCGGATGCTCCTTTTCTGCATGCTCTGTCGCGGCATTCAAATAAACCGGCAGCTGAAGATCAAGTCCGTCGTATACCCTTTGCAGATCAAAGCTCTTATTGCCCGACTTATAATCGATCACCTTGACATAAATACCTTCCTCATCCTCAAAGGTGTCTATCCGGTCTATTATTCCCTTAAGGCTAAGCCTGAAATCCTCCGTCAGGGAGAAGTTTAATGCTTCATAATCATTTCCAGCATTAAAGGAAAACTCAAAACGATCGGGCTTGAACGCGCCTCTCTCAAGCTGACCGGTCAGGACGTCTACATTCCTTCTGGTAAACCTTTTTATCCTCTCCTTCAGATATGAGGATCTGGAATCGGCGTAGATCGCCCCGTATTTTCCGTTTGCAAGGGCCCGCTCCACGGCATCATCCGCAAGCCTGTATCTTTGCTGTTCAGAGACCCCCGTCCATTCCAGGCCCCTCTCAGCAAGCAGCTCTCCGTAATACCTGAGCGCGTCATGAAACGCGCTGCCCAGCTCCCTGGCTTCAATGCTGAATTCCTCTCTTTCTCTCAGCCTCAGGCCGTATTCCAGAAAATGCGAATAGGCACAGGCAGCATATTTTTCCAAAGAGGATATGCTGCAGGTGGGAAGGTCGCTATATATAACACTTGTTATCGCCCTGTTTATCGCTGTTTTCCGCTGATAGATATCTCTTGTAAAGGCAATATTGAGTAGCTCATCAAGGCTGCGCAGACCTGTATCATCTGTGTTATTCAATTTGTATATATTGAATAGCGTAAGATACTCAATTTCCCGTTTTTTCTTCTCCTGCCCGCTGTTTTTTCCGAACCCGGCCAAAAAATCCTGAATATCAAAAGCAAGGGCGCGATAGGCTGTTTTTGCGTTAACTATGCGGCTTTCAAGGTCTTGACCTTCATAGTCAAAACAGAGCTTTTGGAACATATCCCTCATCTTTTTTATCAGATATGAGGGCTTCAAGGACTCTCCGTTTTCATTGATCCTTGAAAAGGACAGGAAAAGCTTTTCCTCAGGCTTTGCAAGCATCATGTAAAGGTACAGTCTTTGTGTATAGGCCCGCATCCTGAGGGTAGGCGCCATATCGATCCCGTCCTCGTTTCCCGTCAGGAATTCCCTGTCAACGTCCGATATGAGCCCTCCCTTACCCGAGGTTTTCGGGATTATCCCATCGTTCACACCCACAACAAAAAGAGCTTTTATCCTCTTTAATCTGCTTCTGGTAATGTCCCCGATCTGAACATAATCATGGCTCTTAGGCACCACACCTATCCTGATCTCCGAAAATCCCGCATCGAGCAGGTCCGCGTATTCCTTAAGGCTCACCTCCTCATCTCCCAGAAGTCCGGTGAGCTGATCCAAAAGCTCCATGACCTTTTCATAGATCACCGAAAACTCCTTTGCCCTTATAGCATCGCCCTCCCTTTCCCTTTCCTCGGAGAGCCTTAGCAGCTTTTCTTCCGTATTATTCCTTACTATCAGCTTATAAAGCGCAAGGGATATCCTGCTTACGGGGTATCTTCCCTTCCCCTCGCCCAGGTCCGCCTCAAATATATTAAAAGTCTCTGTTATCCTTTCTCTGCTCTCATCAAGCTTCTCAAGCTCCTCCCGGGAAAACAGCCTGCCTCTCTTTATAAAGTGCTCATTCCACTGCTTTCTTCCCCTTATGCCAAAGGCAAGGATATAATTCTCAAGCCTGTCGCTCTCATCCCTGCTTATGTCTGTAAGCGCTGACCTTAAATATCTCATGATATCCGGATAGGAATAATTATCCGAGACTACCCTTACTGCTGCCCTGAGGTATTCTGTAAACGGATTTAACAGGACGGGAATATTCCTGTCTATAAAGAAAGGGATGTCATAAAGTGTAAAAATACGGGAGCATATGTGCATATAAGAGTCGATATCACCTGTTATTACAGCTATATCATGGTATGACCAGTTGTTCTCCCTGACCAGACCGGCTATGGCTCCGGCGACCCTGGTTATCTCATCTGTCCTGTTCAGGGCCGAAATAAGCCTGATGTCATCAGATTCGATCCCGTTATAGATCTTCTCAGGGGTCCTGAAAATATTCTGCTCAAGATGGATGAGCTTCGGGTTTATGACTCTGTCAGTCAAGGGATCAAACGCTGAGATTTCGCGGCTTTCAAGCTCACGGTACCTGTCCTCTTCGTTTGCCGTTATATACCTTACAGGAACGGTCCGGTCAATGACAAAATCCGGGTGCCTTTCGGCATTGACTCCTTCAGAGATTTTTTCGAGTGTCTTAAGCGTTTTTTTGCTCAGATAAAACAACTCATGCTCTTCAATTATCTCGTTTCTGTCAATGCCGTTATTATCCGTAAGGATCGAAAAATTCATCTCCGGACATGTCGCCATGAGTGTTTTTATCACCCTGTACTGGACCGGTGTGAAGCCGGTGAAGGAATCGAATGAAATAACGCTTGTTTTTATTTTAAAAGACTCCGGGATGCAGTCGCTGACCTTATCCAGGAGTTCCTCTGATGTGACATATTTTTCTTTGATATAGTTGTTGAAGCTGTTATATAATAACTGTAATTCTTTCAGCTTTGAGCTTAGAAGAGGCCTTTTTTCTGCTCTTTTAATCAGCTTTTCCAGCTCCCTGTTTCCGATTCCGTACTGCATGAATTCCGATATGGCGGATTTCACCTCGTTTATATAGCCCGGCTTTTTTATATTCGACCCAAGGAACACAAGCTCATCAGAAAGCTCCCCCGCGAGGCGTCTCAGGATCAGGTTTTTGCCCATATCATCTATGAGTACGCCCCTTGCGTTTTTAAAGCCCACCTCCTCAAATATCCTGAAGGCAAGCCTCTTAAAGCTTAAAATGTCTATGTTCAGTATCCCGTGCTTCGGGGAAAGCCTTAATACATCCTTTTGCGTCTGGAGAGTGAACTGCTCCGGAACTATTATCAGGTAATTCATGGCAGGATTGTCTTCCGCCTCTCTGATCAGATGCCTGTAAAGGCTGTATGACTTTCCGCTTCCCGATTTTCCGAGCCAGAATCTTATACCCACGATGATCTCCTTGTCTGCACCAATTTCGCGCAAATTGTATATCCTATACCGAAAACAGCATCTCCCCGTAGCTGGGAAGAGGCCACAGCTCTCTGTCTGTATTGCTCTCCATCGTATCGATATATCCTCTCAGCTCATTCATGACAGGGATTATTCTGTCCTTGTAAAAGGCAGCGGTCTTAAGCCTGTCCCCTTCCTCCCGGTCGAGGGCTGAAGCCTCCGACAAAAGAGCCTCAAGCTCGTTGACCTTATGGTACGCCTTGTCCTCAAGCTCTGAAAGGAGTGTAATGAGCTCCTTCTCCATCTGGCAGCATATATCCCTTCCGAAGCCGATGCCGGAGAGCCTCTGCTTTTTCTCCGCGCTGTCAAGCAGCCTTTCCACATATCTGTTCACGGCGGGAAGTATCTCCTTTTTTGCCATGTCAACTGCGGTAAGGCCCTCAATGTTGATCAGCTTCGAATATGCCTCCAGCTCTATCTCGTACCTGGATCTGACCTCTATCTCCGTGAAAATATGATGCCTTTTAAACAGCTCAATGTTTTTAGGCTCAAGATACCTCGGGAGCGCGTCTACGGTAGTCGGAAGGTTTAAAAGGCCTCTTCCCCTTGCCTCCTGCTCCCACTCCTTTGAATAACCGTCCCCGTTAAAGATTATCCTTTTATGCTTCTTAAGTGTCCGTCTGAGCAGCTCGTACAGCTCTTCAGTAAAGTCCCCTTCTGCCCCTTCAAGCTCATCGGCAAACTGTCTCAGGGACTCGGCCACGATGGTGTTCAAAACCGTATTGGGGCCCGATACCGACATGGAGGAGCCGCAGCTTCGGAATTCAAACTTGTTTCCGGTGAAGGCAAAGGGAGAGGTACGGTTTCTGTCGGTCGTGTCCTTCGGAAGCTTGGGGAGGACGTGAACCCCGATATCCATTTTGGATACGCCGTGCCCGCTGTAGGCCATTCCGCTTTCTATCGACTTTAAGATGGCATCCAGATCGTCGCCCAGAAAGATCGACATTATTGCGGGAGGGGCCTCGGCGGCTCCCAGACGGTGATCATTTCCCGCGGAAGCTATGGAGAGCCTTAACAGGTCCTGATACTCATCCACCGCCTTTATTATAGCGGTGATAAACAGCAGGAACTGCGCGTTTTCATGCGGTGATCTGCCCGGCTCCAGGAGATTTGTCCCGTGATCCGTGACCATCGACCAGTTATTATGCTTTCCCGAGCCATTGATCCCCTCAAAGGGCTTTTCATGCAGGAGACATATGAAATTATGGCGCTTGGCCACCTTTTTCATGACCTCCATCGTTATCTGGTTATGATCGATCGCTATATTCGCGGTATCATATATCGGCGCCATCTCATGCTGCGCGGGGGCCGCCTCGTTATGCTCGGTCTTTGCCAGTATCCCAAGTCTCCAGAGTTCACCGTTAAGCTCCTTCATAAAAGCCTGCACCCTCGGCTTTATAGCTCCGAAATAGTGGTCATCGAGCTCCTGTCCCTTGGGCGGCCTTGCGCCGAAGAGGGTCCTCCCGCAGTATATAAGGTCCTTCCTTTTTTCATACAGTGACCGGTCTATCAGAAAATACTCCTGCTCCGGACCTACGGTAGTCACAACCCTTCGTACCTCCTCGTTTCCGAACAGCCTGAGTATCCTTACCGCCTGCTCACTGAGTGCCTCCATGGATCTGAGCAGAGGGGTCTTCTTGTCAAGCGATTCACCTCCGTAGGAGCAGAACGCAGTCGGGATGCAGAGGACGTCGTCCTTTACGAAGGCGTAGCTGGTGGGATCCCAGGCAGTATAGCCCCTGGCCTCAAAGGTGGCCCTTAGCCCTCCGGAAGGAAAGCTTGAGGCATCCGGCTCGCCCTTTATCAGCTCCTTTCCCGAGAACTCCATTATCACTCTGCCGTCATCCTGCGGAGAGATGAAGCTGTCATGCTTCTCGGCCGTAACACCGGTCATCGGCTGAAACCAGTGTGTAAAATGAGTGGCCCCCTTTTCGATGGCCCAATCCTTCATGGCTATCGCCACCACGTTGGCGACTGCTATGTCCAGATCCCTCCCGTCCTCTATGGTCTTTTTCAGGGATCTGTAAATATCCTTCGGCAGCTTTTCACGCATTACCGCGTCATTAAATACCATACTTCCGAAAATTTCCGGTACACTGATGTTCATAATTTCCTCCAGTCTGCATCGGTTTTGTAAACAAAACAGGTGATGTCATTGATTAAAATATTAAATCATGTGTTAACATTTCTTGATTATCGACTTTTCAGCTTCTTTTTAAGCTGCCATATATCACTTCCGACAGCGGACCCGAATGGCTCTGAAGCGGCAATATTACGCCCTGCATCGATCCCTGTCCGCGGATCTTCTCTTATAAGCCATGAATTAAATCTCACCTTCAAAGACGGTAACAGCTGTTCCGGTCATATAGACCCGGTTCCTGTCCCTGTTCCATGTTATTGAAAGATCTCCTCCTCTGAGATGTACTGTTATTTTGTCATCGCAGAGGCCGTTAAGAATACTGGCCACGGCAACCGCACAGGCGCCCGTACCGCAGGCCAGGGTCTCACCGGTGCCCCTTTCCCATACTCTCATCACAGCGTTTTTACGGTCCGTCACCTTTACAAATTCTATATTGGCCTTGTTGGGAAAGCATTCATGCCACTCAAGCTTTGGTCCCTCCTCTTCCAGAGGGAAGCCTTCTACATCGTCCACATAGATCACCGCATGGGGGTTGCCCATCGAAACGCAGGTCATCCTGTACTCTGCGGTATCCGTCCTTACAGGCTGCATAAGGCATAGTTCCGGGCTTTTTACGTTAATATCATTTGTTATTATAACGCCTGTTTTCTTTAGATCCACAGGTATTTTCCCGGTTTCCAGGATAGCTTCACCCATATCTACGGTGACCCTTTCCACTACCTGTCTATCCGCCCTCCTTCCGAACATAGTTCCCGTGAATATTCCGGGAGCTTCCTTTACGGTTTCCAGCTTAAGGTTTTTTATCTTCCCGGCCGATATGACCGTAAGCTCTTTTTTATCCACAATACCTTTATCGTAGACATACTTTCCCACACATCTGATCCCGTTGCCGCACATTTCCGATCTGCTGCCGTCGGCATTATACATCTCCATTTCACAGTCGGCAATATCGGAGGGATTAATAAAGATTACTCCGTCCCCTCCTATCCCGAAGTGCCTGTCGCTGAAGCTTCTTACAAGCTCCTTTTTTATTTTCTCATCAATTCTGTTTACGAAGGTATCGATATAAACATAATCATTTCCGATACCGTGCATTTTTGTAAATCTCATGTTCTCCTCCGATCCGCGCCCTTACCGATCCTAAAAGGACGCAATGTGATCAATTGTTAACATTCACGGGCCATAACGAAACCCGGAAGCGGCCACTTAACAGGCAGTCCCCTAAAAGTCCCGCCTGACGCCTCAGCCCTCGGTCGCTGCCGCAAGCAGATGCTCAAGCTCCCCGGTATCAAAGCTGTACGCCTTGTTACAGAACTGGCATTTGACCTCGATCGGCTTGCCGTCATCTATCATGGACTGAAGCTCTGCTCTTCCTGTACTTATCAGTGCCTTCTCTACCCTTTGTTTAGAGCACTTACAGAAAAACCTTACCGGTCTTCTGTCAAGTATCTCGGGATTAAAGTCCCCAAGTATACCTTTTACCATAGCCTCAGGAGTATCTCCGTTATCGAGCATCGTTGTAACACTCGGGAGTTCTTCAAGCTTACGCTCAAGCTTATCCACCACATCGTCCTCTATGCCCGGCATAAGCTGTATCATAAAACCGCCTGACTGCTTTACCGTATTGTTTTTCTCCATAAGCACCCCCAGAGAGACCGCAGAGGGTGTCTGCTCCGATACGGAAAAATAATAGGTCAGATCCTCAGCTATCTCAGAAGTCTGAAGCTCGACCTGCCCTATGTAGGGATCCTTAAGTCCCATATCCCTGATAACGCTCAGCATTCCTCTTCCGATAGCGCCGCCGACATCAAGCTTACCGACCGCATTGGGAGGGAGCAGCACATCGGGCACCTTTACATAGCCCTTAACGTTTCCGTCGTTATCAGCGGTAACTGTGAGCCCTCTCATCGGACCGTCCCCGTTTATCTGAAGGGTGACCAGATCATCTTCATTTTTCAGGGTGATCCCCATCATGGCTCCTGCCGTAAGCAGTCTGCCAAGCGCCGCCGTCGCGACAGGGCTAAGGTTATGTGCCTTACGTGCAGTCTCCGCCGTTTCTTTGGTCAGCGCAAAAAAGGCCCTTATCCTGCCCTCCGCCGCTGTAGCTGTTATAATATGATCATTATCCGAATACATTTGTTATCCTCACTTTTTTGAATTTATCCCAATTCAATGATGTCGGGTCAAAAGGTGCTTTGGCACCTTTTGTGATACAGATACAGTTATCATGCTTGCATGAATAACTTTATCTTGTATCACAAAATGACACGAAGTGTTTTTGACCCCAACATCATTCAATGTCAGTTAAGCCTGTAATAATTGCCTTCGGCGATAGGGCTTGCTGTAGCTTATATACGCCTGTTCACGGACTCTGCATAAAAAGCGCAGTCCCGGCATGAACAGTTACCCGGCAACTATAAATATACGCTCGGAGCTGTCACTTACCTCCCTCTCAGCTCCGTTATCCCTGTCAAACACTTTAATAATATCAAATCCCGCATCTGAAAGCTGTTTCCTTATCTCAGATAGCTCATAGCCTCTCTGGAAATGGGTCTCCCTGAACTTTCTGTAGAGTCCGCTGTTATCAGCCGTCTCAACAAAAACAGACAGGTCATATTCATTTATATGAGTTTCGGCATCATAGATATTATCCCAGATAAAGCTGACATCATCCCTGTCCTCTGCTATTGTCGTGTCGCCGATCACATTCTCATACTTATATACAGTGTTGAAATCAAAGACAAATATCCCTCCCGGATACAGAAAGTTTCTGACAAGAGAGAATACTTTTCCCATATCCTCAATTGTCAGCAGATAGTTAATACTGTCGCAGAAGCAGTATACGGTCCCAACCGTGCTGTAAAGATCAAGCTCCCTCATATCCTGATTAAGATACAGGATATCCGAACCGCTCATATCCTTCTTTTCCAGGGCTATATTGAGCATATCCTGTGAAATATCCGTCCCTATCATGTCATAGCCCTTTTTGTACATGAGCTCGGTAAGGGTGCCGGTTCCGCAGGCAAGCTCCAGCACCTGATTCCTCTCGGCTTCAAGCTTGTCCTCCGTACTTATCTTAGGCCGTGATATCCCGTACATTGAAATGAGCTCATGAAGCATGTCGGCCCAGGCTTCATAGGGCACATCCTCCATAAGCTCATCATATACCAAAGCAAAATCCTCATACATTTCCGATCCCTCAGCTCTTTTGCTGTTTTAAAGGTAATGATCCATCCGCAATCCCAAAGACCTGTTGTGGTAAACAATATGTCCTGTTCCCGATGGATCAGAAAACGGCCCCGAGGGCTCCGAACAGCCCCGCACTGGCTACGCCCATGATCACTCCGGCAAGAATGACCCCGAGAAGGACCGCTGTGACGCTGGATCTGAAATCCATATCCAGAATACTGGCTGCCAGAGTTCCGGTCCAGGCACCTGTACCGGGAAGCGGGATCCCCACAAATAAAAGGAGGGCCACAAAGAGTCCTCTCCCTGCCTTTTCCTTAAGCTTTTCGCCTCCCTTGTGTCCCTTTTCAAGACAGAATCTGAAAAAGCCGCCGATAACAGGCTTATCCGCCCCCCATTCAAGCACCTTCCTGGCAAAAAAGAAAATAAAGGGTACCGGGATCATATTTCCTATAATACAGATGATATAGCTCGGTATCAGCGGGAGACCGAACCCGATAGCGTAGGGAATGGCTCCTCTCAGCTCTATGAGCGGCACCATGGATATAAAAAAAATTATAATATACTGCCTAAAAACTGACATAGTCTTTCCATCTCCTCATCGGTTCCAACGGTTATCCTCATGTAATTATCTATCCTCGGTCTGTTAAAATATCTGACATATATTCCCTCCTGCCTTAGCTCCTCATAGAGCCTTGCCGCGGGAACGGTCTTATGCCTGCAGAAGATAAAATTTGTTTTAGAGTCCGTAGTCTCAAAGCCAAGGCTCTCAAGCTCCTTTTTTGTACGCTCCCTTGTACTTACCACCCTGGCAACCGTTTTTCTGAAGTAATCCTCATCCGAAAGCACCGATAGTCCCAGCTCTATCGCCGCCCGGTTCATCGTATATGAATTGATGGAGAATTTAACATCCTTCATATACCTTATAAGCTTTTCGCTCCCCACGCCAAAGCCAATGCGCATACCGGCAAAGGCACGGGACTTTGAAAATGTCCGGACCACCAGAACGTTATCGTATTTATTTACCAGAGGCAGGGCAGAGCAGCCTCCAAAATCCACATAGGCCTCATCGAATATAACGACAGAGGAGGGGTTATTGCGTACTATGTCCTCGAACCAGGAAATATCCTCCGACTCACTGATCCCCGTAGGCGCATTCGGATTGGCGATCACTATGCCGCCGTTCTCCCTGAAGTAATCCTCTTTTACAATATGAAGCCCTTCGTCAAGCGGAACCTTTTCAAATGGAATCCTGTATACATCAGCCCATACCTCATAAAAGGAATAGGTTATATCGGGGAACAGAACCGGCGCCCCGGAATTGAAAAATGTCAGAAACGCGATGGAAAGTACATCATCAGACCCTACCCCCGTAAAGACCTGATCGCGGCCCACTCCCAGGCTGTCGGCTATCGCAGAGCTCAGAGGCTCGGCATCCGGGTGAGGATAAAGCCTCAGCTTATCCGCGTCAAGGCTCTGCAAAGCCTTCTGTACTCCGGGTCCCGGCGGATAAGGGAACTCATTGGTATTAAGCTTTATGATATTATCCTTAACCGGCGGCTGCTCTCCCGGGACATACGGTACCACCCTCCGTATGTTTTCCTCCCAGGAAGGCCCGCTAAGGCTTTTGTTATCGGGATCACCGTTTCTCATAAGCCGTACTCCTGTGCCAGAAGCCTGAATTTCGGAAGAGAGTTTACCACGGTCTCATAGGACACGCAATATGCTATCCTCGTATAGCCGGGGCATCCGAAGGACGAGCCGGGAACTGTCAGGATATTATATTTCTTTGCCCTGTCGCAAAAGGAAGCATCGTCCTCCTCGGGCGTTTTCATAAACAGATAAAAGGCTCCCTCCGGCCTCTGACAGCTGAACCCAAGCTCAGTGAGTCCGTTATACAGGGTATTTCTGTTCCTTTCATAATAGCCGATGTCCGTAGTTTCATTAAGGCATTCGGAAACTGCCAGCTGGATAAGCGAGGGAGCGTTAACATAGCCCAGTATCCTTGTTGCCACGCCGGCTGCCGCAAATACGGCTTTATAATCATCAAGCTCCGAAGGGATCACGAGATACCCTATCCTTTCACCCGGCAGGGACAGGGATTTTGAGAACGAATAACCCACTATGGTATTTCTGTAGTATTTTGTCACAAAGGGGACCTGTACATCTCCATATACAAGCTCCCGGTAAGGCTCATCGGTAATAAGATATATGGGCTTATTATATTCCTTCTGCTTCTGCTCAAGGATCCTGCCAAGCTCCTTTATCGTTTCCTCCGAATATACCGCTCCGGTAGGATTATTGGGTGAATTTATGAGCACCGCCTTTGTTTTTTCACTTATCCTTTCGGAAAGCTCCTTAAGGTTCGGCTGGAAGCTCGATGTATCAGGGCTTATCGCATTCAGTACACCGTCATAATTACTGACGTAATTTCTGTATTCGCCGAAATACGGGGCAAAGGTTATGACCTCGTCTCCGGGATCCAGAAGAGTCTTAAAGATCACGTTCAGTCCCGACGCCGCTCCTACGGACATTATGACGTTTTCTTCGGAAAATGAGGTGCCGAACCTTTCGTTCAGTGAATCGGCGACCGCCCTTCTCACCTCGGGAAAACCGGCGTTGCTCATATATCCGTGAACATAGAGGGGATCCTTTGTCTTAAGGATATCGATGATCGCCTCCGAAACAGCCTTCGGAGCGGGAACATTCGGATTCCCGAGACTGAAATCATAAACATTCTCCGCGCCATATTCCGCGGCCAGTCTCCTGCCTTCCTCAAACATGGCCCGGATCACCGAGCTTCCCTTTACAAGCTCTGTCATTTTTTTTGAAATCATCCTTCATACCTCATTTCGTCAGTAACAGTTCACCATCCAGATAGGAATCGATAGTACCGGCCACTATCCGTCTCACATCCTCATTATTGATATATGCCCGGTCAAACCTCACTATCTCCTCCATAGCTCTTTCCACGTTCCATACCGGGTGCCAGCCAAATACCGATCTCAGCTTTGATGAATCAAGCATCAGAAAGCCCGCCTCATGGGGGCCGCCGTCGGATACGTTCTTCCAGGAGGCCCTGAAGCCCTCCGGTAAAGCAATATTCCATTTATCGCAGAAAAGTCCCGTGAGCTCTCCTGTGGTATAACAGTCGGAAGCATCCGGTCCCACATTGTAGGCGCCGCAATAAGAGGCATCCTCATACTGCCTCATGGCTATCATGAGATAGCAGCATACCGGCTCAAGCACATGCTGATAGGGTCTTATCGAATACGGATTCCTTACAATGATCTCTTCTTCCTTCTCAACCGCTCTCAGGCAATCAGGGATTATGCGGTCTCTGGCAAAATCTCCTCCCCCGATCACATTCCCCGCCCTGCAGGTCGAGACAGCCGTACCCTTATCCTTAAGGAACGATCTTATATAGCTGCCTGTTACCAGCTCTGAACAGGATTTTGAATTGGAATAGGGATCATACCCGTCAAGCACATCCGTTTCGACATATCCCCTGATCCCTCCGGCTGTGCCTTCCCGGCTGTCAGGCCCACAGTCCCTTCCCGAACCGTCCGAGGGCTGTGTACCCTGTATTTTATCGTCATCGGTATTTCTGTATACCTTATCGGTAGTTACATTTATAACAGACCTGACCGAATCAGTCAACCTGCAGCACTCAAGCACGTTGACCGTTCCCATGATATTTGTTTCGAAGGTCTCAACGGGTCTTTCGTATGACACTCTGACTATAGGCTGCGCAGCCATATGGATCACTATCTCAGGCCTCACCTGATCAAATACACTCTTTAAATGAGACAGATCCCTTATATCGCCCTCTATCGAGTGCATCCTTTCATGAAGGCCGCACAGTTCAAACAGGGAAGGCTCCGTAGGCGGAGCAAGCGCGTATCCCGTTACGTGCGCGCCGTGCTTAAGAAGGACCTCACACATATAGCTCCCCTTGAAGCCTGTATGCCCCGTGACAAGGACCTTTTTATCCTTATAAAACGAAAAATCAAGCATTTACAGCCTCCTTCAGGACCTCAGCCATATGATCGAGCATCTCATCGGTCATGCCCGGATAGACTCCTATCCAGAAGGAATCGCGCATTATCCTCTCGGTATTTTCAAGCTCTCCCGAGACCCTGTAGGCATCGCTGTCGCCACGGATCGCATCAAAGCAGGGATGCTTTATTATATTACCGGCAAAAAGCATCCTTGTCTGTATCCCGTTGTCTTCCAGATGCCTGACCACTCTGCTTCTGTCTGTCCCCTCCCTGCAGGTGAGAAGGAAGCCGAACCAACTTGGTCTGGAATTTTCGCAGGCCCGGGGAAGTATGAAGGCGTCCTCGCTGTCCCTGAGAGCCGTGTATAGCCTTTCAAAGTTATGTATCCTCTTTTCCACAAAGGAGGGAAGCTTCTTCAGCTGGGCACAGCCCACCGCGGCCTGCATATCAGTAGCCTTGAGATTGTACCCGAAGTGGGAATACACGTATTTATGGTCGTATCCCTCCGGAAGCTCTCCATGCCTTCCATCGTACCTGTGTCCGCAGAAATTATCCCTTCCCGGGGGGCATACACAATCCCGTCCCCAGTCTCTGAGGGAGCGTACTATCTTATTTAAGAGAGGATCATCCGTATAAACGGCTCCTCCCTCTCCCATGGTCATATGGTGAGCGGGATAGAAGCTTGAGGTTCCGATATCCCCGATGGTTCCGGTCAGTCTGTCACATCCGTCCATTCTGTATACAGAACCCAGAGCGTCACAGTTGTCCTCGACAAGCCACAGACCATGCTCATCACAGAAGTTCTTTACCGCCTTAAGGTCAAAGGGATTCCCAAGCGTATGTGCTATCATGACTGCCTTTGTCTTTTCGGAAAGCGCCTCCTCAAGCTTTGTCGTATCTATATTATACTGGGGAACAGTAACATCAACAAAAACAGGAACGGCGCCAAACTGAAGGATCGGCGCGATGGTGGTCGGAAAGCCCGCTGCCACCGTGATCACCTCATCTCCTCTTTTTACCCTTCTGTCACCGAGAAGGGGCGAGGTCAGCGCCATAAAGGCAAGCAGATTAGCTGATGATCCGGAGTTGACCAGCGAACAGAACCTGATCCCCAGGTATTTTGCAAAGCTTTTTTCAAACTCCTCGGTATACCTTCCCGCGGTCAGCCAGAACTCAATGGCGCTGTCCACCAGGTTCACCATCTCGTCACTGTCATATACACGGGAAGCATAGGGGATCCTGTCTCCCTTCATGTACTCCTTCTTTTTATGGCAGACTTCATAGTACTGCTTTACCAGATCCATTATCTGCGATCTTATACGTTCCTTTTCCATCTTACCTCCCTGCATCGTTTTATAGTGAACGATATTCGTTACTATATTTTGGGCAAATCCAGCCGATCCGCTTTTTGAGACCGGAGCATTTCCTTATCACAATATGTTATTATATACTATAATCTAACCGATATCAAAAAAAACGTTATTATTCAGGGACAAGCAACTATCAGTTTCACTTGATATATCTGCCTGTATGTAGTAGTATCCAAAGTATTCTACTGAATTATATCTTTTTCAGTTTGTCTGGTTGAGAATTTCAGAATCGGCCATGCGGTCTGGTAAAGTGGCTTACGCAGGTTTATTCATGAATTACTTGTTCAGAATTGTTTTTGTCCTTATTTTTACCATATTAAGCGCACTGATTATGCGAAGGGCTATTGGGGTGGTCAAGAATAACTGTTTTAAAGCTCCTTCGAATATGAAGCAAACAAACGGATAATGATCGTTAACTGACCTCTTGCTGTGTAAATCAGCGAAGACTGTATTAATTGGATTTAGGCTTTAACCGTGAAGATACTGAACAGGTTATGCTTACTTTAGGTTTACTCTGAAATGACAAAAAGAACTGATAAATCAACTGTATTGATCTTAATTATAATCGAGTTAGCTTTGCTGTTATTTGGGGCAATGCAGACTCTGCACATTTACAGAACAAAAGATGTGCTTACCGGTAATGATTTCTTTAATTTTGAAGATATAGTGAACACAGGGGAAGAAACGAATGTTTTATTGTCCGATTATGGAGCTTTGGAAAGAGGGACCTATGTTGGAAGGATCATTTATTCTTCTGAAAAAACACAACGTCTGACATTTAATAACGATAAGATTCCGGAAATTGAGGCACATGATATTTATCTTGATCATCGCAAAAATGAAGTGACCTTTAGAATTACTGTCAGATATCCATTGAATAATTTTTCGGTTTATTTAAAGTATAAGGGACGGGGTGATTTTTCCGTTAATGAGCTTGTGCTCAAACGAGACAGGTTAGAATATGTCAGATTTATGCTGGTTGTACTAACTGTGTTTTCTGTTTTGGAGGTAATGTTATATTTATTTTATAAAAATCGGGAGGTATTCCGAGATGTATTATGGATCATGATATGTTCGCTTATTGCATTTCTTCCGTATACAGTTTCAGGAATACACAGAGGCGATGATCTTACTTATCATTTGCTTAGGATAGATGGTATTGCCGAAGAGTTGGCAAACGGACATTTCCCTGTATATATGCAATCTATCTGGCTAAACGGCTACGGAAGTCCGGTCTCAATGTATTACGGAGACTTTCTGTTATATTTTCCCGCAGTTCTGAGGCTCCTTGGTTTTTCTTTCAACATTTCATATAAGCTTTATGTAATTATGGGTCAATCATTTTTTCTATGTGATTCCTCAGCCGCTGACCCTGAGGCATAGTACATTGACAGTTGCATAAAAAAGGATCTTCCTGTAAGGTTGAGTTGCATCTTTGGCCGGATGTAA
>ODAI014045446.1_pt1 | contig 19418 bp, 19 predicted proteins | sample 1539321 | NCBI WGS metagenome assembly ODAI01 (sample SAMN02144231, study PRJEB22623) | gut metagenome | biome: sheep rumen | host: Ovis aries | place: New Zealand
ATGGGATTAGGGCTTTTTCTTTGTTATACTGTTTTCCAAAACTTGCAATACAATTCTCTTTATCTATATCTTCCGTCTTATAATCGTAACAGTAAAGCAGGAATGATGAATACCAATCTTTTTGTACTTCCGTTCCATCCTGTAGTTTATACAGGCTATCAGGCAATTTCTTTTTAATATAATCATCGGCTGTATGGTCATACTGTGATTCTCTATAATTGTTTGGAACTTCTATATATGTACCGCCTGTAGCGTTGAATTTCTTCTCTACATTTGACTGAAAACCTCCGGGACATCTGTTTTTTATGGATTTACCGAACCGCTTTTTCTTGTTAAATCTACCCTTGTCGTTCTTAGTGATTTCCTGCATGGAAAATTTTGTCTTTTGTTCACGTAATTTTTACCGTATGTGTTTTCCCATCGTATCTGTAAACTTTTGTACCTTTTGATTCTAAATAGTTCTTGAGCCGGTACGCATCATAACTACCATTATTTGTAAAAAGCCATGGTGGTGCATCCATGAATGCTACATCGGCATCGACAAGGCTATAGAAATAGTTTGTCAGCCCTTGGCTTCCATGATGCCCGCACTGTACGTAATCTGATTTCAGTTCGTTCTTATGGCCCGGATATATGAAGTCCTGCATTTCACTTTGAGTATCAGAACAGAACAACATGCTCTTCGTTGCGCCACTTATTTTGAACATTAGCGAACCGTTATTGCACAGATGACTCTTAAGTTTATTTACTTCGCTGTCCCATCCGTGCAGGACTTTGAATGACAGTCCCCATACAGAAAAAGTGTCATTTTCCTGCAAGTATTTGACATTCTTGTGATTGCGGGCAATCTTGCAGAACCTGTCATATGTGGCAATATCATCGTAGGACCGGGCCGTTTCATGATATCTCTTGCTGTCTACTTTTGTAGCGAATATCCTGTTTACCTTTATATTCTTATTGTTTTCCATGATTTCATTGAATGCACCAATGTGATCAGGATGCGGATGCGTCAAGATCCACGCGTAGACGCAATTGTTGTGACTTTTTATGATTGACCGGACAAGATTAGCGTCCTGAGTGTGCCCCCCATCGATAAGAGTAAGTCTGTTATATCTATCGGTTATGGCGTATATCATAGCCTGCTTGCCGGTCACGCTTTCATACTGAGTTACATTCCAGTAGCGGTATCTAATTTGGACAGATAATGGGTCTGACCAGCTCGAATAGAATGTTTTTCCATCCTGTTCCAGATAAGAACGTATATCTACTTTGCAAATGACATCTTTCGGAAGCTGAGAGATTGTCTTGGACTTTTGATTTCCACCAGGTATTTTAATTGCCTTTTTTTGTCCGTTTATTTCGTATCGCAACTGATAGCCTGTCACACATGTGTCAGGTGTCCATGAGACGACAAGTCTTTGATTTACGGGACTGGTTGCGGAATCAAGTACGGGTTTCTTTAATGACAAGGAGAATCTTTTGGAAATTGAACCATACCATTTTCCAATCCCATTCACAATCAGCGTCGCAGTGTTGTTTCCGCACTTCCGATTGTTTTTGTATGTAACGGTATAATCGGATTCATTTTTTAATTTGTATGGCGTTCCGGAAAGCAAGGCGGTTGGTTTTCTTACATGTCCCGTGTACTCATAGATGTCTGTTCTTGTCGATAATGCTACATCAATTATTTCGAACGGAACGGTAATCGTACCAGTGTATGCGTTAATCCCTTGCATCTTCATAAATGCAGTCCCCGGGTTGATGTTATTGCTATATTCCAAGATATAGTCAACATTTTCAGTGAGCAATGCGTTATGGTACGATATGACAGGTTTCGGGCACGTTGGTTTCCCGGTATAGAACGCATAGTCCGCTGCTTCAATATCCGCATTGCCGATATCCATTGAGGCATATGTATCTGTCCTGACGGTGTCCTCTTTTGTTATAGGATCTATAGAAGAATCAGAATTGGTCGAAGATGTATTATCAGGTAAGGGAGACGCGTCGGTAGGAGCTCCTACGAGCTGAGATATATCATCAGATGAAATATCAGATGACACAGATAAATCGTTTATTAAAGAATCGTCCGATAGAAAGGGAAACTCTGCAGGAGGTCCCGATAATGATTCCGGGGTATTTTTAGAAAGTTCCATACCCGTGACTATACATGTCCCTACTATCGCAATTGATATAAATATCATAATGAACAATGTTAAAAGTTTAAACCAAAACTGTTTCAAAATATCTCCTCCATCTGATGTTGCAAACCATTGGCTGCCGTTATTAAATAATCTTAAATAAAATGCATCAGAAAACCTTTTTATCAAAAACACAACGAACCACTCACCAATGCTTTGCCTTGGTTCTGGATGGCATTATTGACCTTCCTTGAATATTTCCCGGAAGTATTTACACAAAAATGAGCAAGAGTAAAACCTGTTCTGCCGTTATGTAATGTTTATGATTAATTATTTTCACTCCCATATGATTTTCTCCTTTGATGCATTTTGTGAAGGAATAGGTTCCTTGATGGTCGGTATGCACTCGACTAAAACAGAGATTTCTTCCACCAAAAGAATTTGTGCGCCGGATAAATATAAGTGTCCTGCACTATCTCGTGCATCCACTCTTATAAAAAAGTATGGCCAGTAGGAATAAAAAGACAATAGTCAAACATGCCCCCGCCAATCGCTGTGCCTTGTCTTCTCTCCTTAACACACTGCTCCGCCAGTATCTGTACTCCGCTGACATCTCCATATTTCTCCCCTTCTGCTTATCGAACTGCCTGTCAAGCACAATATACCTGCCCTTCTCATACAGAAGAAATACGAATTTGCCTGAGTCTATAATATCCACAAGTTCGTTTGTCTTGAGGCGCTTCCGTTCCCCATTCTTCTCTATCGATAAAACAAAATCATCAAATACGCTGCATTTAACTCTGTGGCATGAAGTTTCTTTCGGGAATAGTCCATTGGAAATGCGTAAACCGTGTAAAACATTGAACAAGACCCAAGCAGCTAAGGATGCCGTACAGAAGACGAACGGAAAAAGAAATATCCAATTGGCTGCTTTGATTGCGTAAAATGCCGGCAGAACTGAAACAAGTAACAGTCCTTCGAGATATATTCCCAGATAAGAACGAAAGCTTCTGACAGCAAATGCCTTCCTCATTTCCTTCCTTGCTTCTTTATCGTCATACTCGAAATTACAGAAAGCACGCATCGCAGGCTGCTCCTTAACGAATCGTTCATACCTTTTTTTCATAAGATTATCGTGACTTTCTGTAAGCAGATACATATTGACCTGGGACAAAAGCTCCTTTTCACGGAAATAGCTTGCTCCTTCTAACTCAGGGAACCGATTTTGGTTATAATACTCACACCATAGAACTGTCCGATACGTATCTTCCCATAGTGTAGCCGGGATGCTTTCCAATTTTGAATAGATACGACAATATTCTTGGTTGGATATGATGTGGCCAATATACTGCCATTCTCCTGCATTTTCGTTTGCAGCATACAGAAACCATATGCAATTATCATTGTGCGGCAAGTGATTGAATACTTCTTTTATGAAATCACGCGGATCCGTTGCCAAATACCGAAAAGACAAACTGTTCGGGGCACTTACATCATCTCCTAAGCAGACGCTGTCCCTAAAAATCCTGACGATACGAGGAGGTTCTTTTGATTGTTGGCAGTCCATAGCATTCCTTTCGTATAGGTTACTTCAGTTATCTGTTTTATGACGGCATTTCACTTGCAATAATTTAAAATACTTACTTTTGTTTTTTTAAATACTGTATTGTACGTAGACTATGACGAACTATTTATCAGTATAAATTTTAATAACGGCTAACACCTCGTTAAATAGTTTCTTTATGCCCCATGCATAATTAATGAATCTGTTATTGGAATGATTCTGATATCTGCAGATTGTATTATCAAATCGGTCTATTACTTCCTTCATATCCCCACCGATGCGGTTTCTGCACTCCGCAAGCATTCCAATCGGGACACCGTAATATGCTTCTGCTATACTTCCTGCAATACAGGTAAGTGTGTCACAATCACCGCCAAGAGACACGGCCGTCCTGATCACATCTTCAAAATCATTTCCTTCCATAAAGGCAGTAATTGCTTCCGGCACCGTTTCCTGACAGCTTTCTACATGATGGTATCCGGGTCTTATCTCATCACAGGTACGGCTGAGATCGTACCCGAATTCGCGCACAATATAATCGCGGATCTGTTCCTTTGGAGCATGATTTCTGGCCATAAAAATCGCACTTGCAGTTGCCTCCGCTCCTTTGATTCCTTCCGGATGGTTGTGCGTCACCTCAGCTGTCCATGCCGCAACCTTGCGGGTAGTCTCAATGTCATCATAGAGCCACCCCGCAGAGGAAACACGCATGGCAGAACCATTTCCGTAGCTTCCATATGGTTCGATATCGTCATGTATGAGCCACCAGATGAAACTGCCTCCATAACCGGCATTCGGATACCTTCTTCCCCATTTCTTCATGGATTGAATTAAAAGCATTTTTACAGCAGCTTCATCATTCTCTATTTTCTGTTCTCGTGCATCAAGAAGCGCTTCCGCCACTGCTATCGTCATTACACTGTCGTCTGTATGCTGAGACATTCTCCCAAACAGTGGAAATTCCTTTGTCTTATCTCCCTGATCAAATTCAAATGGTGCGCCTATCATATCTCCGAGTAAAGCTCCGTACATTGCTATCCTTTCTTTCTGCATACTTTGATTCATCAGCTTTGTCAGACTATTGCTGCACATAATTTTTACGAAGATGTTTCTAAGAGTATCAAATGGTTTTCTGCATCTTGTCCTATAATGGTTTCTGCAAATTCACCGGCATACGGAGATAAGATATTCGCAGTCTCAGAAAGTAGACCGTATAAATTATCATCCCCCGCATTTCCCTTCTTTTGGAAGTATTCTTGAATTTCGGCCCAGTCCGATTTAAGATATGACTGCAAAGATGCGCCGTTATTAAGGCGACGCATCCATTCGGGTTTATTATCTACGTAAATCTTAGTCCATTTCTCTATATCTGGGTTATCTTCCGTCAGTAGGAGTACCATTTTATCAACATCGTTCTTGCTGAGCAGCTCCTTGTATTTTTTGATGTATATGTCATCTCTGATTATCTCGCAAAGTCTATTTAATACATCCTGTACATTATTTGCATCTTCCTTTGTTATGCACTGAGGAAGACAGAAGTTCATATGCGGAAAGGAATTGCAGGACGGAAATAGTTCCAGATGTGTACACCTGTGTTGTATAATGTTTCCCTGTATCTGCTCAAGCATACTTTTTGTTTCCCTCGTCAGCACAACCTTTTCTTCAGCAGTGTTCATATACTGCAACCCATATATTGATTTCAAAAAGAGAAGTTCACAGTCTTCATCCCCCTCGTCAACAGGTTTGATTTTTATGAAAGCAACCGTCTGGAATGGTTTTGTGCAAGTCACATCTACACGGTCATAACGGAACATGATGTCCTTCAAAGTAGCTGACGCAGCTGGACTACTACATGCAAATTCTATTTGCTTCTTGATTTCCTGTGCTTGTTTTACTAAATTTTCGAGAATACTTATACATGTCGAATAGGCATTTTTTGATTCACAAGTAAATTTTTCTAATCGTGCGGCCAATATTGCGCTATAAGATGCGGTCACTACGAACAAGAATGAAAAAATAAATATACCTGCGATTGCAACAATGCATATAAATTCAATATACACTTGGTCTATTTCTATGATTTTATGTTCTGCCGCATATAATAGCAACATTGGAAAAATGAACATGGCGCTAATACAGTAAACAATAATATTTGCTATTAAGCGCGTCTTTTTAATTGCGGACTTAATATTATTCTCTTTTGTCCGATATGTCTCTGAAAATGGCTGTAGTTGTTTTATATACCCTTCTAAGTCTTTATTAAATTCCTGACATTCTTTTTGTATTTCTTCCATTTTTTTATCCTTTTTATGTAAAGAAATATTTTTGCATATTAAATATAAAGCAACTTTACATATTACATCGATAGGAAATTCCATGTAAAATATTGCAATCAAGTTACGCAAATGGATGTTATGTGTTTTGCGTTTCGGGAGGAACGTTCGTTTCAGCCGATTCTGTTGGTTCTCCTTCAGTAGCCATAGGAACATCTTCATCTATGCTCGCAGAATTATCCTGTGCCGCTTCTTTTTCAGCCAATGCTTTCTCAAGTTCCTCCGGAGCTACAATACCTTCTTCATAGTGTCCGCCCGTAGGCACATTCTCCTTAACTGGAGCATTGTCTGCGTCCTGCTTTCGGTTTTTTAAGATTCTCGCAATGATGCTCAGTACGACATAGACAATCATGAGCAGGACTATGCTTATGATGACGAGTAGGAACGGGTTGACTGACATCCATAGCTTTCCTCTGGATGTAAAGAAATACCACTCTTCGTTGATATTCCGAAATCCCGTGTCTAAAGCTCCGTCATCACCCGCATGATAGCGATTTCCATCTTCTTCGAACCAGCCTTTTCTTAAGGCCCCGTCCTTATCGAACCAGTAGCATTTTTTGTCGATCCAGTTCTGCCCGGTAAGGACGCCGTCTTCCGCGTCGATGTAATATGTAGCGCCGTTGATTTCCTGCCATCCATAGTGCAAGCGTCCTTCCGGTGAAACATAGAATTTCCGCTTGCCTATTTCGACAAATTCGTCTTTTCCCATGTGGCCGTCATCGTGAAAGTAATAATCTGCGCCCTTCACAGATGTTTTGCCTGTTGCCATGACGCCGGTCTTTTCATCCAGATAGAATTGTTTCCCGTCGTTTTCATAATACCAGCCTTTATAAACTGTCCCGTCAAAGTCGAACAGGTATGTCCCGTCATCCATTTTCTGGAATCCGGATAAGAGATGCCCGTCTGCTCCGAAGCCCCTGAGCTTGTCTTCTACTTCTTTCCATCCTGTCGCCATTCCGTCCGTGTCAAAGTAATATTTCTTTCCATCATGGCTCCACCATCCCTGGTAAACAACACCGTCCGTGATCTTGTAGTGGCGTCCGTCTGCTGTGTCACAGTCATTGACCATCAATATGAACGTATCTTCGTTGAACAGGTGGAGCACGCCTTCGAGTTCAACAAGACCGTGACGCAGCTTCCCGTCGGAACCGGAATAAAACCTGCCGTTCTCATTATCGTGCCAGCCAAAGAGAAGCGCCCCGTTATGTGAGAACGCGTAGGTATCGTCCTGTATCTTTGTGAAGTCGATAGCGAGCAGCCCTGTTTCGGGAAATGCATAATAAGTCTCATCGTCGTATTTCTGCCAGCCTGTTAGCATCATGCCGGTATCATCGAACAACCGGAGCCCGTCAATATCAGCGTATCCGCTCGCTGTTTTGCCGTCTTTAAGGAAACCGTATGTTTTACCATCGATTTTATATAATCCAGTCGCCGCAGTCTTGTCCTGTTTGAAATAGTATTTCTGTCCGTTTATGTTTGTCCATCCCTCCGCATATTTTCCATTGTCCAAAATATATGCATTGCCGTTCGCCATCTGCTTCCAGCCGACAATTTTATCTGTGGCGTCGATGATCGTGCTGTTCGCATCGGCGATGGAAGGTGTGATGCGGATCTCTTTATTTATGATGTCCCATATCTGCCATAATGTGTCATCCCCGTATGTGATTCCGTCCTCATAGGTCGAGAACCCGTATGCAAGCTCATCGTACGTGTTGATATAATGTACGTTCCCTGATAACCCTTCCTTTATCTTCTGATTAAATGCGTATATCCGCTCGTTCGTATAGATATCCTGCTTGTCTTCATCTACAGGATTTGCTGTAACAAGATAGACTGCAACACCTCTCCGCCAGAGTTCGCCGACCTTCTTATTTAGGTATTCCTTATAGTCATCAGCATTTTCCTTGTTTGTATCTTCCAGACTTGCGAATACTACGATGTTGGAACCGTCTGCGCTGAGCGATTCCGCTTGAGCCATGCCTTCTGTTTTCAGCCAGTCAAGGTCTCCTGTGCCTGTCACGTAATCCGCTTGGACCACTGTCTTCATTGCTTCTGTACGTGTATCACCGACAAGTACTGTCGGGCCTTCTTCTGCAAAAACCGCTTTGGTCATGCAGAATATGAGTATCAGCAGGCTGAACGCGTACAGAATGCTCATATGTATTGCTTTACAACTTCTTGTGAATTCCATAATGTTACCCCTCGTATCTTTCTGATTTTTCTGTAATAAGAAAGGGAGGGCTATGCCCTCCCGGTTGTACCCTGTTTACAGCACATCCATTCTTAATGGGACATCGACAGCTTTTTGAGTACTATTCTTTTAGAGAATTCTTCCACTAAATTATGTTCCATATTCCTTAATCAGAACAGCTTGTATGACACGGCGCATGTCTTTATCCGGTCCTGTGCATGTTGAGAGTGTCAGGCAGCGGTTCGAATAAGATTCCGGCATCTGTAATTCCGTGTCGGATTGTTCAGCAGCACTTTGGATCCAATCCGTGAACTCAGTCACCTTCGCCCCGTCTTCGGGATGGAATAGTGTGAATGACTGCCCGTTAACTTTTTCATATCGGAAACTTATTACTTGATATGCTAAGTTCTTGTCAGGCAAGCATATCCATATATAAGGACATCCTGTAAGTTCTTCTTCAGACATGCTGTTTAACGGCGTGAACATCGTTCCGTCTTGCATGGTGTGCCCGTAGATTATTGTATTTGTATCCGTAAAGTCAGGACTGTTCTCGCATTCCAAAAAAATGCTTCCGGATGCGTGCAGATTCCCTGATACGGAATGATTCAGGTAATAAGAGTTATTGTCTGCCTGCATAACGGGATAGCTGATCCCCGCTGCCGGCATGTCGATCCATGCGACAACATCCGTATTTTCCTTAAAGAGACCGTCCCAGTCTACTGCAGGTGCTTCAGGATAGGCTTCATGCCAGGTCTCCTTTTCAATTTTTGCTGATGTGGCAGTTTTACGATTTTCCTTTGGCTCGGATTTCGTGACGTACTGCTCTCTCAGTGTCCGGTATTCCTTGTTAGCGCCTGCATAGTCTTGCATGGAAAATACCAGCATTACTCCGCTTACAATCATTCCTATAAGAAATACAATGCCGATAGATTGGTAAATCCTTTTCCGGTTCATACGATACCCACTCTTATATAGGACTGTTTCCTTCTAATGTCGCGTACTGTCCAGTCAGCGTCATTCTCATCCTTTTCTTCGCAGAATTCCGGTGCGACTGTATTTCTTTGATAAAGATCCTCGAAACATGTGATGTAATGCTGCAGATTTCCGGCCCAGTTCATGAGAGCATTTGGATTTTGAAGCGTAAACTGGATTGCATATGCTATCCTGTTATTTATCTCAGATACAGCCTTATCAAATCTTTCATTGAATTGAGTAAATGCTTTCATTACAGCCCCGCCTTCAGACGTTTTCACATCAGCTACCAACCGATAGGTCATTGCATCGCTGAGATCTGAATCACCCAAAGTGAGGCGACGAACAAATTGCTGGCCGTCTGCTTCAAGACTATTCTGAAAATCACGATTCAAGTTGAGTAATGCATCGAGATCCGGCTTCCTTCTGCATACAAGGCAAAATCCATTCACTGAACTCCAAGCAGATACGTATGAGCTTGCCGGTGCATTGTCTTTATTGCCAAATGTGATTTTTCCAGTGTAAAATTCCTGCTCTTGACTGAGTTTTTCCAAAATGAGCTGCTCTGTCGCCTCGCTCCACACAGAATCTTTTGTATCAATTCCAAAAGGATTCTGTTCTGCGGGACCTGTGACAGGATTGCACATTCCTTCAAAAAATTTCTGGTGTACACGGACCTGATTTCCAGATTCACGGAAATCTGAGAGGTCGGTTCCCGGAATAAATGTTACGGTTTCCGGATAAAACGTCTTGTCCGGCCGCATTATGCGAAATATGATTGTCTTTTCTTCCATAAAAAGCCTCCTTTGTTCCTATGGTATTAAACTTATGACCTGCGCTGTACGCGTCAGGCTCTTTTTAAGGGATATTCTTATTCATTGATATCGCAGACTTTAAGGAGCGATAATGATTCTATCGATGAACCTTGCTTCAAAATCCGACAGCATTCGCTGCCGCTTCTGCTTCATCATCTGTAAACCCGTCATATATAAGCTGCTCTATGAGTTCTTCTCTGGTATAATCGCCATTCGCCAGATAGAATGATGCCTTTTCAACAGCCTGTCCCGACCAATCCGCCGAACAATGATCCGCGCCATAGATTGCTTCTAATTCTGTGAATTTATCAATACGCTGAAGCTGGCTGACCATACCGTCGAAGGAGTAGCTGGATATATCTAAGTAGCTCTCGGCTTTTCGTGTAGCTTCTTCGTACCAGTCAGCACCAGTGTTATCAGCACCGAATACAGCATCATCTTCTGTATATCCTTCGAGCAGGAGCATTTCAATCAAGCCTTCTCTTGAGAATCCCGAAATGTCAAGGTAGGCTCTGGCTTGTCTTACGGCGTCCTTTTCTTCATCTGTCCAATTGTCTTCGTATTCAAAAGAGTCCGTTTCGGATAAATCGGGTTCTTCCGATGCTGTTGAATCTGCAGGAATATCCTGCGTCGGCTTAGGCTCTTCTGTTGCTGTTGGAACCGGTGTCTGTACAGCAGAGGATGTGTCCGTACTTTCAGATGTCTGGGGTTCAGCCGTTATTGATGTTGTTATGGATGTATCTTTACTGTTATCGGCAGGACGTGCTGATGTTCCGCACCCGGAAATAATCGATAGCGAGGTTGCTATTGCAAGTATTGTCAGGATATAATTTTTTTTCATGTTCTCTCCTTTTTCGTATTTTTATTAATAAGTTGCGTAACTACTATCAGTCAATTGCATTCAACAAGCATTTCTTTAAGTTTTTTTTCAGCAGCTTCCTTTACTTGTGTCAGGTTGTTTTTTTTCAACCTGTACAGCTTTTGCCCCATCTTTTGTTCATCGTCTTCTATACCTGCGTTTTCTCTGACCACATCGCAAACTCTTTTGATAAACAATACCTTTATGTCCGGGGATATTAAGTCAAGAACCGACATGATTGCATAATATTTTAATTCTTCTTTCTGAAGCCTTTGCATCTCTGCGTTTATACGCGATTTATGTCCGCGTATAGTTGAAGAATCGTAATTCTTTATGCCCGTGTATGAATCAATAGAATTATTGAGCAGTTCTTTTCGTTTAGTTAAAGAATCTAAATAGTTTTTTGCATTATCCGGGTCTGCCAGGAACTTGATTTCATCTAACGAAACATCTCCAGAATCAGTCATTACGACTGTTTTGTTTTCCATAATGTACTCCTTTTTTGTTTTCACGAGTCTTACTTCCATCGTGGGAGTGAAATTTCTAAAATTACACCTATATAATATTATTGTTTTTCACAATTTATTATATTTTTGCATTTTTTATTTGTAAAGCCTTTTTTAATTTTTTAGGATTTTTATTGGTTTTTATGATTTTTTTCTGTAGCTAAGTGAATGTTTTTAACTGGAGTTGTATTGAATCACTGAATATTTAGATTATTTATTGTTTTTTAGCATTTTTTTTAATTTTTTTCTTATATTGGACTTGCAATCTATAAATACTGAGAGTTATAATCCAGATAGTTCTATTATAAAATCAGTACCATAGAACGGTGACGTAACATTTTGATTTAGTCTTTTGTTTCGGCAGAACCAGTACCGCTGCCCTTTCGTAAGACTGTAAAGGATCATAGCTCTCAATTAAATAGATAGAGTTAAAGTGAGGTAAGTAAAATGGGTTATATTATGTATGTAAATGCAGATGCCTATGATCCGACCTTTGTTGAAGGTGCTACAAAGCATAGCAGGGTGGAACAAGGCAGAGAATTTGTTATTGATGAGACGGTTACGAAGAAAAGCACGGCTCCTGAAACAGCCACTAAAAAGACCGGAGTGAAAGGTGCCTTTGATGCTTTTACTTCCCTTAACGAAGAGTATGTTATTCTTTTCTTCCAGATCGTCTGTCTTATTGATTTTTTTATTTGTTGTTATATTGGCGATCATTGCACTGGTTGGCTCTTCGGTCTGGCAACACAGTCCTATGAACTGGATATATTAGTGCTGCTGATTTTGGGATTTTTCTCCTTTAAGAGATTCTTTTTCGACGGCGAGATGTCCCTTTGCGGTTTGATTTCTGTTTTGATAACGGCGTTTTTCGCTTTGATGGTAATCGCATCCGCTATTGTGGTCGTCGGTATTATTTACTGCGTCATCTGTTTATTCGAGGGATTCGGTATGCCGTACTTCTATTATTTCTATTAAGCTGGAACACACGCAAAAGCTCCGGATGAAGATTGCATCGTCCGGAGCTCTTTTTTAGCTATTTTTTGCAGGCCGTCCGCAGGCTTATTCGTGCGACCTTATGTTGTAAAATGCTTCCCATCTCCCTTTCACTACATTTCTTAATTTGAGTATGTGTCAGTAATCAATATCTTTCCATCTTCATTGCGCACGGAAACGGTGAATACATTCTCCTCCTCTTCATCCGGGATAACTACAAACTTGGTGAAAGTGGAAGTGACATTCTCATATGTTGTTATCTGGAAAGTATGACCTGCATAGTTGCTATTCAGGTAATCCATGGCAAGGTCATATTTCTCAAGCAGTTCAATCTGCCAATTCTTTATCCGCCCTTCCCGTACAGCTTCTTCGTCAAACGAATTCTCTATCAGGAATGTCTTCTGGTCTTCCGTCAGTGACAGGATTGCTTCGCTTTCATCTCTTCTTATACAGCTGCGCGGGTTTTTTACATGCCTTTCGCAGGAAGGCATGCTTAATAATAAAACAGCCATAACGCCCATAAGCATTATCTTTTTTAACATTCGTTCATCCTCTCTTCTCTTATGAAACTAAACAGCTTTAGCAGTTGAATCTGCCAAGGTCGTCTGCATGTTTGTTAAATCCGGCACGTCACTATGGACGTAATACCCTTCTCTTCTTCCGAACAGGCTGTGATGCCGGCTGTTAAGGACATTGCGACAGCTTCATTTTCAAGTCTTTAATTCACGCATCCTAATTTGATGCGACATGATATTTGTACGTGTGCTATTTCCGTTCTGTGTGATACATTGCGATGCACATGCAAATCATTTCTTTGCTTTATGTAATTATATCATATTATGTTCTATATATTTTATTTTTATATGATTTTAATAAGTATTCGATTGATTTTGTGAACCGTTGTTTACCAAATGTATCGCAAACCTGTGCTCTTCAGGTAATGCTTTATTAAGTGCCTTCGAATTCCTAAAATAATACCGGACTTGTTATCGTTAAATTGATAATTGTCTATTTGTGTAATATAATCATATTAGATGCAATTAAATTATATTTCATTGTATAGTGAGGTGAAATTATGAAGAAAAAGTTGCTGAGTCTCTTATTAGCTGTCGCAACGAGTACCATGTTACTTACCGCTGTGCCTGTCCTTGCCGTTGAAGACAGCACAAGCCAGGTAATGGACGCTTCAGATGATACATCGGCGGTGCAGGAATCCGATGATATCATTCTTGAAGAAGATGCTGAAGTACAGCAGGAATCAGAAATCATTGATGATGCGTTGGATTCCCCGTTACCCTCAGTAGAAACGTCCGAGGATGAATCAGTTGGTGATGCAGCAGCCGTCGATGAAGAAATCGATGCGGATGACACATCAGATGTTGTAGTTGTAGCCGATGCAGCAGACGAAGAGGCGCTTGAGGCTGATGAAGATGTGCCGGCAGAAGAATCTGTTGGAACCATCAATAGTTATAAGGACTATGACAAGAATGATTACGCGGCTGGACCTACTACGGAGGCGAAGCGTGCAGGTGAGAACAAGGTCGGTACATTACGCCTTCCATATGAAGGCGCAGAAAGAATAGAGGTATATGCGGAACGGTCCGGATACAGGTCTTTTACGAAATCAGATGCTGCCAAATATGATGCTTACCGGATCCCATATCTTTTCTATGGAGAAGATGTTGCGATATTCAGTATAGATAAGACTGGCACTGCAACGTCTGCATACCAGTTCACTTTTTCAAAGAATGATGAAACAAATTATGGCCTGTATGTGAAAGGCAGGGAGCTTTCGCTGCTCTATCAGAAAACATATGATACCTTATTCTTAGAATCTAAATTGAGTCCGGCGATTCACTATAAGATTGATAAGAATACGAGCGAAGTAGAAATGCTTTACGGCGATTACCATGTCAAGGCAGTCACAGGGAATGTCAATAATCCGTCTTATACATATGAATTCGACACCTCTTTTAAAAAAGGTGATGACTGCGATCAGGAATACTGTCTCAGCTATATGATAGACGCTGTAAATTCTATGCAGATCAAGCTTTGCTATACACCTTACAAGCCGTTCACGCGTGTCATCTTTTCCAACCGGGAAACTCATACATCATATGATGGCAGAGATATTTTCAAGAACCTTTATACCGATGCCAAAAATCATACTGTGACGGTTTATGAGGGTGATGACGAGTCGCATGCAGTCAAGGTCATGGATGGTACTTTCCAGTCAACAATTGATGACATGGATATCCGCTTTACACAGTTCGTTCCTGGCGCGTCAGGAAAAGTATACGAGCCGAAAAATATCATAATGCACAAGCAAGGAGGCAGTGTCACTTTACAGAAAGGCAAGGATTATACCGTCCGGGATACAGTCGATTCAAAGACAAATAAAGCCGTTCGTATTTTTACCGGAATCGGTTCGTTCCATGGAGAACGCGTTTTTGAAAAAGACCCTATTAAGCTTACAAATGCAAATATCACAACAAAGAGCAAATATTATCCTTATAATGGAAAGGGCAGAAAGCCTACACCGATCGTGACTTATAACGGAAAACGGTTGGTTCTTGGTCAGGACTTTACAGTGACCTACAAAAATAACAAAAATATCGGTACAGGCACGATCATAGCAAAAGGAATCGGCCAGTATACCGGCACTGCAAAATGTACATTCTATATCCGTTATGATCTGTCCGAAGGTACAGCGACAACAAAGCATGCATCGTATGAGTACACCGGCGGAGCAAGAAAACCGGCTGTAACCGTTAAATATGGTACGAAAGTCCTTACAAACGGTACGGATTATTCGCTCACTTACAAGAATAATACGAACGTTGGGACAGCGACCATAACAGTAACCGGAAAAGGCAATTACATGGGTTCGAAAAATATCACTTTTAAACTTACTCCGAAGCCATTGACCGGTTCCGACATCACGGCAAGGACCGTACATATGTCATATGCGTATGATGGAAAAGCTAAGACGCCCAAGCCCGTTGTTAAGGACGGTGATAAAAAACTGGTACTTGGAACAGACTATACATTATCCTATAAAGATAATGTGAGTATTGGCACCGGATATGTGATCATAACAGGAAAAGGCAACTATAAAGGCACAAAGAAAGTCTCGTTCCCAATCGAGTTAGCATTCCGCTATGATATTTGATACATTGAGGATTCATTTTAAAGAAGGAAGGCTTGTCCTTCCTTCTTTTTTATTGTCTTTTCATTTCTTATTATTTTTCTTAAATTCTTAACATGTATATGATATTATTATATGTGATATGTATATTCGAATATTTTCATTTTTGGTTGTTTAGAAAGGAATAGGGAAAAAGAAATATATGAAAACATTTGAGACGGGCGAACGGCCCACAGATGACGAAGAATGTGAACTGATGGATTGCAAAAATCAGCTCATGAACATGAAGTTTGTAGACTGGATACGGTTAATGTTGTGGATGCAGTTTCATGGTTACGATTTTAGAATATTACTTGCAAAGATATTTCGGTAAGAATGGAAAATAACTGTTCAGCAGTGACATAATGGAGACAATCTGAAGCTATGTGTAAAAGAAAAAATGTATACTGTCAAACTGCTCGGGATTATGCCGGCAGGCGTATGTGGTCAGCCTTTTGCTTTCTCGCTGTAATGATCCTTACCACCGGAGCACTTTCTGGATGTAGCTTTCAAGGTATCAATGCTGATGTAACAGAACCCGTCTTGCAGGAAGAAAGCTCTTTGATGACAAATGCCAACGACAACAGCGAAGCAGACAGCTTAAATGTGGAGTTTGTTAAGGTCGTGCTTGTAGCGAAAGACCATATCATGCTGGAGAATACAAACGACGAACAGTATTGGGTGGATATAAAGTATAATCAGAACTATGATGTAGGAGACTCATTGTGCCTTGTTTATCAAGATAAGACAAAGACTGAAGATGGATGCTGGAAGGTTGAGCCGTCACTTCTTTATGTTAATGATAACCGCGTTGATATTTTAGCCGGCCTTTGATGTAATGATATGTTGAAAAGGAGTACATAATGAAAAAGATTTTATATGTCGCACTATTGACTTTTGTGCTATGTTCGTGTGCTGGAAAAGCGAATACGGATGACGTTGGAGGTTCTCCGACTTCCGAGAGTGCGAACGTCAACGAAGAAGCTGTTTCTGAAAACGGCCAGTCTGGCGGGAATGAGACCGTCCAGAATACATCTTACCGTGGCTATATAGATTCACGCGATTTATATGTGATAGAATCTTGCAGCTCTGACGCGGAAGAAATCATCGTCCCCGACAAAATAGACGGAAGGGCGGTTGGCGTAATCGGTCCCAGTGCGTTCTATGGGTTAAAAGCAAAAAGGATTTCCTTGCCGGATAGTGTTATTGAAATCAAGGAAAATGCTTTTCTGGATTGTTCTTCGCTTGAAGAGATTGATTTAGGCGAAGGACTGTGCAGCATTGACGGAATGGTTTTTGCAAGGTGTAATAAGCTGAAAGAAGTTACATTCCCGGAAAGTCTTACTGCAATAAATGATATGACATTTTTCTTCTGCGATTGCTTGGAAAAAGTTACTGTTCCCGCCGAGACTTCAATCATTCCGAATGGAATCGTCCAAAAAGATACTTGCCCCAAGGTTACAATTTATACTCCTGCAGGTTCAACGGCTGAAGCTGTAGCAATAGAAGCAGGGATCCCTGTAGAAAACTATTAAAAAGCAATTAATAGAATGTAAAAAGGGGAACCGGAGACGGTTCTTCTTTTTATTAATGTCCAGCACATGAAAAAAGTAAAGAAAACTTCGATGTTGACGAGGAAGACTGGTTCTTGTAAGACGGACCATTCTCAAATAAGATAGAAGAAGCCGGAATGAATAGATCAGTCATCCCGGAACCATGGAGTTTAGATGTGAAGATTGTTGGCGTTAGGCTATTTTTATGAGAGGCGCATCATGACAAAACAGGAAATAGATATTTTGCATGATTCTTTTTGTAAAATAAAAGAATATGTTAATAAGTATGGAAAAAACAATTATAGAGTACAGTTGAGATTTATTGAGGAGCTTTTGAATAGCCTTGAAGAGGAGATCACTAATGATAATAAACAAGAGAAAATAGTTTATTACTATAGCATCCTGTATCCACCGTATGGAGGATTATCTGACTTTTATATACCGCACAGTGATTATAAAACTAGAATAAAACTGAATAAGCCATTAAATGAAATAAATGACCGAGTGTGGGCGATTATGAAACTGTATATATGATTTCATTTTCCAAATTATGTAAGCGGTTCAGCGTTCAACAATCTTTACGTTGCCAAGGTAATCGAACGAGTATCTCAAGCTATGGTTAGATTCAAACCAGTCTTTAAGAAATATCTCATATAGAAAGCTCTTTTTGGCATTCTCGGAATCATTGGTGGTATATGTCAATGTCTTATCCCTTACTTTATAATCGTAACTATACCATTTTGAATTCTCATAATCCTCCGAATTTGTGCGATAGCATATTATCAACTCTTCGGTATCAGTAAAAAAACTGATTTTTAGTTCTGCGCCATCTTCCAGATACTCCTTCTTATACCGTTCATAAAAATATCCATACTCCGTTGATGCACTCTCTTCGTCCCTGCTGATACCTTCTAATTGAACCATATTGGCAAAAAGGCCGTGGAAATTTCCCGGGCTCCACCAATCAAATGTTTTATGAACCCTTGTAAAGTACATCTGATCAAACACATTCTGTTCGCGAACAAAGTTACTATATATCGTCACGCCTATAAGAATTATGAAAAACATGATTAAAAAAATAAGTTGAATTCTCTTTTTCATTTCACATAATCTCCCATGGCTAATGCTATTATAACAAACAATTTTCTCATAAAATATCTGCTAATACATAGCTTCTTTTAATATTTTGCATATTAAACTCTCCAAATCATCGAACGATTCGCACTCTTGTCCTGATGGTTTATCCAATACATAATATTTTTGTTTCATCGGGTCAAATACGTACCAGCTGATATTGCTCTCTCCTATAAAGAGATATTTCGTATGCCATGTATTTCCCCGCCATATATTATTATTCTCTATAAGACCGTTTATCCTTTGATTTGGTTGTATGATAGACAACGCCTGAGCAGTGCCGTAAAGAATATAACCGTTGAATTCCAAACCGTTTATATATTCCAGAAGGCCAACATAATCTTCCGGGATTTTTATATTAAGCTGATTATTAGCTTCTTTAAGAAATTTCTCTATCTCTTTTTCTTCTGCTCCCTTGTTAATCATTTCGCCGTAGGAGTTTTTTTCTAACGCGATTTCTTCAAGCATATCCTTCCACATATCTTTCCTCCGCCTATTTTTTGAAATAGGATTATAACCCATGTGGGCGAGAACCCCCACGGTTTCAATCGTGAGGATGATAGCCACCTCTTTACTTTTTGTAGATAATAAATTGTCTAACATCTACAAATATGTTACTATATATTCATGAAAAATGAATATAAACACACAAAGACAACTGTATCATTGATTAACTACCATTTTGTGTTTTGTCCCCGATACCGTAGAAAAATTTTTAATATCCAAGGCGTTGAGGACAGATTTAAAGAACTGACCATTGCTGAATGTAAAAAACAAGGTATTGAAATCCTTGCTCTGGAATGTCATATAGACCATGTACATATTTTCGTAAGTGTACTGCCAACTATGTCTATTCCGAACATAATGAAGCAGATCAAGGGCTGTACTTCACTCCAATTAAGGGAAGAATTTCCACAGCTTAAAGCAATGCCGAGCCTTTGGACTCGAAGTTATTTTGTAAGTACAGCGGGCAATGTAAGTTCCGAAACCATCAAATGGTATGTAGATACTCAAAAAACAAGACCGTAGGGATCATCATGAATAAAGGAGTTAAGTTTAGGGCATATCCCAATAAGGAACAGCAAAACTTAATAAATCAGACGTTCGGATGTTGCAGATTCGTCTACAACAAAGGTCTTGCCATGCGTAATGATGCCTATTCCAATGGCGAAA
>ODAI014327709.1_pt1 | contig 19416 bp, 18 predicted proteins | sample 1539321 | NCBI WGS metagenome assembly ODAI01 (sample SAMN02144231, study PRJEB22623) | gut metagenome | biome: sheep rumen | host: Ovis aries | place: New Zealand
AACAAAAGAAAAAACATTCAGAAATTCTGGAACAAGACAATGGAATCCTATCTGAAAATGGTGATGAATCCTTCAAAGGAATCTGTTTACAGAACGCTGTGTCTTGCAAGGGCGACTGCTGTCAGACTAATAGCAGAATATGTGAAGATACAAGAAAGCAAAAAACGTTTTCAGAAAATTGTAAATCATTTTTCAAAGCAAAAAAAATTCAATAAAACAGTTTCTGTTGTGAATCCTTATCAGGAAACAGAAAAAAAGTACAGAGATGCCATTGCAGAACTTGGTTGGCTGTTTTTCACTATGCTTGACGAATGGCAGAAATATGGTGCATCTACGGCAGAACTTAGAACATTCTGCAACGGTTGTGGTTCAGCATGGTTCAAAAGAATTTCTGATTCCGGAACGGATTTTTCTTCTGTTGTCGGTGCAGGATATGCGGATTACAAAGAAACTGGCGACTGGCTTGAAACAATTCCCGAAGCACCTTTGTCAGTTTGTCTCAGAGAATTTTTTCTGTACAGTATTCTGTATACCGAACATGGAAAGGCAGCAGCAAAATTTGCTCTTCACTCCGCTTTTCCTGAACTGAAAGATTCTTTTCTGTACCGTTGCATTGACGAAGACGGAAATGAGTTCTTTGTGAATCAGGAAGGCGAAGTCATTTCCTGAAAATCACAGAAGCAGATATGTAAAAAACATATCTGCTTTTTATTCTGCTATAACAAAATAAAATAATAAAAAATATTAAAATTTACTTGACAAATTCAATAAAATATGGTATAATAATATTATAGTAAAGGTGACACCTAAACTTAAAAAACAAAAAAGGAGTTATTATTTATGGGTCTTGATATGTATCTGATGAAACGAACAAAAGGTGAGAAAGAATCCTCAGAGCAGGTTGCTTATTGGCGAAAGGCAAATCAGGTAAGAGAATGGATAGTAAGAAATACCGGATATTCCGAAAAGAATAATCTTGAAATGCATTTGCTTACCAGAGAACAGCTTGTGAAATTGCTCAATGACAGCAAAAAGGTCATTGAAAGCCCTGAACTTGCAGAAACAGTAATGCCTACAAAAGATGGTTATTTTTTTGGCAGTACGGAATATGACGAAGAATATCTGGAAGAATTAAAAAATACCGTCAGCATGGTAACAGATGTACTCACACGCACTAACTTCAAAGAAGAAGAAATCTGCTATCTCGAATGGTGGTAATAAAAGGAACAGAAACAGGCAGATTGCAATATATCTGCCTGATTTTCAGAAAGAAAGGATTGAAACCTGATGTTATTTGTAACTTATCAGCCGACAGACTGGAAAAACAAGCCGAGACAGTATGAATATGACAATGTAAAAAAAATGCTTGGTATTCCGGAAAGCAAAAACATTTTCTGGTGCATTCCGGCAGAAAATTTTCCGCAGTTTTTTCTAAACACAGTATCTGCTGCACCGTGGCTGCCTGCAAAACTGCTGATGTTTGAGACTGACAATTTTTATACGATTGACAGAATCAAATGGGAAATTTTTCTGAACTTTCCGGAGCGTTTTCCTGTAACAGAAGATTTCGCAGAAGTCATGTTTCCGGATTTGGCAGAATACATTGTAGCGGATTTGCCGGAAAAAATACTGGAAATTGATTTGTCAGCCGAGCCGAAAGAAAAATGCAAAAAGCAGACAAATCCGTATGATACCAGTCTGGAAGAAATTTTCTTGGAAAATGAAGCACCGGATATATTTGAAAATTATGGAAAGTTTGTCCAAAAAATGGAAAGTTATCAGCTTGCATTTGATTCCAATATCAAGACACCGCATGATTTTCTGAAATATCAGTATCATATGTTTGCTTTTCAGTATGCATTAAGCGATTTTATCTGGCAGTACGGACAAAATCTGCTTCAGCCTGACAATCCGAAAGAAGTACAGGGTTTCTTTCATATCAACAAGCCTGAAAAGGAAACACTTACAGCAGAAAATATTTTTTCACAGTTCTGGTCTTCCATTTCGGAAGAAAAAGGGCAGGATATTCAGAAAATCGGAAAAGAAGTTCAAAAAATGTATCAGGATATATATATTGCATTTTTCTCCTGCAATCCTTATTCTGAAAAATTCAATGAAAAGGTGAATCCTAAAATGCTCTGTCCGTGCGGAAGCAGAAAGCCTTATAAGAAATGCTGTATGCCAAAGCCTGAAATGCCGGATATTCCTGCACTGATGTCTGAAGGCTTCCGTCCGAACAAAAATATGGATATTTCTGAAATTTTCAGGATAAATCCGCCTGAGAAAGCAGTATACCGCATTACTGATACAGAAACAATGCAGGTTATCCATATCGGCAGTACCCAATATATTTCTTCAAAGACAATGAAAACGGCTCTTGCTTCTATTGCCTATGAAAAAAGACAAAAGGGTTGTATACTGGACAGAAAGCATTGTGTACTGGATTTTTATAACGGCAAAATGAATAAGCAAAGATGTATCAGGCATTATTTTCCGGCTGAAACTTCTATGAATATCGTGTTCAGCAATTTTCATGAAATTGAACCGCTGAATGCAGAAGAGGAAAAGAACTGGATTCCTGTCATTTCACAGCAGTACGGAGCAACAGATTTGCTTGACGGTTACGGTGGCATGGAAAACATTCTTCTGATGATAGAAAAGCTGAAAAAAAGTGGACTGATGAAGCAGAAGTATCTGGAACTGGAACAGAAGATTATCAAGAACCGGAAAGCAATTCAGGAACGGCAGGACAATGAGATGTTCCATTCTGTTGGAATTCTGAAAGACGGAACACATTTTTATGAGCTGAATTCTGATATACTGCCTGTACTGCAGGAACTGCATTACGATTTCAGCAAACTTGTCAGCCGTTCTTACCGAAAAGGTGCATTCTGCTACTCTCTGCCGACAGAAAAGAATGCTGTTCAGTTTCTGCTCCGTGTAACAGAAGTTTCTGAAAATCAAATTCTCTTTCTGCATCCCTTCTGCTGTGCGGAAGAACAGAAAGCTGATTATATCATGGCATTCTATGAAAAAATCGCTTCGCTGGAAAAAGAATGCCTTGTTATGGAAACCATGCAGATTCCCAATACAGAAAGCCTGACTGCTGCTCAGAAAGCAATGACAGATTTTTATTCTCCTGTTTATCCGACTTGTACCGAAACAGAAAGTGCTTTTCAGAAAGAAGGGAAAAAGCTGACTTCTTTCATGTTTGGCGATACTGAAAATGCTCTGTACAATTATGGCGGAAATGTTACCATAGCAAAAATCATTGCACAACTGAAAAACAGTGTTTACTGGAAACAGATTGAAGCAATGGACGGCTATCAGGAATTTCTGGATTTTGCAGAAACTTATGACTTGATGAATCCGTACTGCTCCCCTGTTCTCGTTTCTTCACAGGAATCCCCTGATATTTCGGATGCTGTACATGAAATCCTTGTGAATATCCGTATCAGCTATCTGAAACTCCTTGAAGATATTTGTTCTTTCCGTTATTGCTTGAAAGAAAAAATAAACTGCTGACGATTTTTCCCCATCTTTACAGGTGGGGAAATTTTTTTATTTTTCAATTATAATGAAAAACATTTTTATGATAATAAAATAAAATGATAAAAATATTGAAAAAGTACTTGACAAAAACATAAAAATATGGTATAATAATATTATGGAGAGAGGAAAGAAGCAGTTCCGTAAATATCTCCGAATATGATAAAGAGAGGAAACTCATACATGGAAAGAAAATTAAAAAGAACAGCTGCGGCAGGTATCATTGCAATGACTGCTGTTGCAGCAATGCCGTTTGTTTCTGTCAATGCGTATGCAGAAACTGACAGCTTCCTGACTGCAGTTGATGTGGACGGTTTGCTGATTGACAAGGCGGCAGTGGTAACAGTAGAACAGGAAAATGCAGAAGAACTGAATGTAACGATTGCATCTGCTCTGGACTATTCTTCTGATGAATTGTCTGCATTTACAAATACGGACGGCAATCCGTTTGTAATTTCCTGTCAGGATGCGTATGGAATCAAATACAATCCTGATACAACTGTAGTAATGTCTTATTGTGATGAATATGACAAATGGGGCGATTTGAAAATCCGAAGGCATGAATCTGATGATTATCTCGGAGAAACTAAGACCGGAAAAAAACGTATTTACTGGGAATGCAATGCAGATTGTCTGCAAGCTGGAACAGGCTTATTTGGCTGTCGGATTCTGCTGTCCGGTGATGACGGTGCAGAAGTAGAAATATTCGGCAGAAAATATACACTGACAGCGGAAACAGCAGATGCACCAGTTATGTTTGATACGGCTGATATTGAACCTGTTGTACCTGAAACAGCACCGCCAGCACCAATGCCTGTATTATCCAATATCAGCGGATTTGGTACAGAACTGGAAACAATGGAAACAACAAATGCAGTACATTCAGAAAAACCAGCAGAAACTTCTGAAACGGCAGTGACAACAACAGATACAACTGTGACAGTGACGGAAACAACAGCAGTAATGACAGAAATGCCAGTACAGACAGTTTCTGAAACTGTACAGACAATTTCTGAAACATTTCCGGTGATGCCTGCTGTACAGGAAACGGAGACAACAGTGCAGACAGAAACAATATCCGTACAGCCGACAGAACAGGAATGGAAAGTGATACAGGTAACAATTCCTGATGAAAATACAGAAGAAACAGCAGATACAGAAACAAGCTTTCCGATTATTCCGACAATTGCAGGAAATGTAGCTGCAATTCTGATTGGCTTTCTGGTAAAAATTAAATTCTTTTAAGCACAAGTGTTTCAGGCAGTTTGAAAAAATCTGCCTGAAAATACATAAATATAGTTAAGGAGAAAAATACAATGATAAAAAATTATAATTACAGGATTTTTGCAGATGCAGCAATTGATATTGATGCTTCCTATATCAAATCAGAGGAAATCAAAATCTTGCCTGTGAAATGTTATCTTTCTGATTATGAAATGGAAATTACAGGACATGAAAGTGAAGAAGAAATCAATAAGATTTATGCAAGGCAGAGAAACGGAGAACTGACAAGGACAACAAGTCTGAAAAAAGAAGATTTTATTGAAATGTTTGAACCGCTTCTGAGACACGGACTTGGGGTATTATATATCAGTGTTTCAAGTATGCTGTCAAATGCTTTTGATGAAGCATTAAAAGCAAAAAAGATGATGGAACGAAAATACGGCAAAGAAGTTCCTATGTGTGTAGTGAACACGCTTTCTGCAACAGGGGGATTTGGAATTGCTGCAGAAAAAGCTGTTTATAACAAACAGATTGGTATGGATTTGCAAGCCAATGCAAATGACGTATATAAAATGTCCGGTCATATCAAAAGCTGGTTTTATGTCAATGATTTGGAATATCTGCGGAAGAACGGAAAGACTTCTGCCGGAAAATCCTTTATCGGTACGCTGCTCGGAATCAAGCCAATTATGGAAGTATCGCCTGACGGTGCATTGCGACAGATTGACAAAAAATTCGGAAGCAAAAAAGCCTGTGAACTGCTGAAAGATTTATATATGGAAAACGGACGGTCAGACAGTGGCAGTAATGTATATATTACACATTCAGATGATTATGAATCTGCATTGCGGTTAAAGAAAATGATTCTTTCTTCTGACCCAAATGTAAATATCAAAATCAAAACACTGTCACCGATTATCGGGGCGAATACCGGAGCAGGAATCATTTCGCTTCATCATTATCATTCGTAAGAAAGGGAAAATGCTATGAATTATGTTTTCAGAATCGTAGATGTTCGCACAATGGAGATTATCAGGGTTGGAATCTCCCATATGCTGACAGACCATACTTTGAAAAGCACATTTCATAGTATCAGGGGAAATGTGTGTATCTCGGACTGTGTTCTTGATTTTCGTTCCTATGAATCAACAGCAGATTCAGCAAAAGACAAAAAACGGTTTGTTCAGAAATACTTGCCGAAATATAACCAGATGCAGGCTGAAAACTGGACTTCTTTACCTGCTGTAACAGATGAAGAAGAAATGGAATGGACAGCAGCAAACAGTGTTTATGATGCATTCCATAATGAAGAAAATGTAAAGCTGATTCTTCAGCATCTGCAAAATGCAGGAATGTATCAGGAAGAATACTGCAATTATAAAAATCGGCAGATACTGAATAAAATCAGAAATGATTTCTGTACTCTGATAAATCGGAATCAGCAGTCAGAACGAACACCGGAACAGGAAATCATCAGTCAGGACAGAGAACTGCTTTTCCAGAAATGGAACAGATTTTTTTCAGACAGCAATATTCTGTTCCGTATACATCCTGCTGAATTTCACGGTATGACAAAACTGTACCGCTGTTTCAGACCAGATTTCTGTTCTTCCGGAAACGAAATCCAACTGAATGAGAAAAAAGAAGAATTTCCGCTGTATTTTACAGTATGTCCTGAAAGGGGCAAATGGAAGAGCAGACAAGATTTTGCGGAATGGTTCGGGGATAATAAGCAGATTGCAGATGAATATGTATTGCCTGTTGTTCTGCTTGACAAACTGCCTGATGAAAATGGAATCTGTGAAACAGATTTATACCTGCATCACAAGCTTTATTGTAAATGTCAGATGTTTGTCAGCAGTCAGCATATCTGCATCATTCATCATGAAACAGAAAAGGAGATGAAAAATAAAGAATTTTTAAAAGGCATTTATCGTATTACAGATGAAAAATCAATGAAAACATAAAGGAGCATCATGTTATGATTAAAGAAAACGAAAACTATATAAGCTTCCAGAAACGAAATTTGCGTAAGCAAAGGTCTATTATGATTCGTCCTGTCATTGCAAAACATGGTATTATGACGAAATATGGTCTGAAACAGTTTCAGGACAGAATGATAATGGAAGGAAATCATAACCTTATGTTCGGAACAGTGGATGGCACTCCTGTCGGTCTTTGTCTCCAAGACGAGTTTACCTGTCGCAGTCTGAACACGTTTGTTCTGGAAGGAGACACACACAAAGGGTGGGGAAACTACACTTTGCCAAATCTGCTTGCATGGCATAGTTCTTCCGTTGTTGTCGGCAGCGAAGAAGACCTTGAAGCAGTCGCTCCAACGCTTCTGAAAAATGGCATGAATCTGTACCTGATGCAGTTTCAAGGCGATACCATAAACCGTTTCTGTGCGTTTCCTCACAAAGAGTGGCAACTGAACTCTATGGCTGAAAGCTGTGTGACATTGTTCCACGAAGCGAGAGACGAAGCAACAAAAGCATATTTTGGAGACAAACGGTCATTTGCTGAAGGAATCTATAGTTCTTTCTTGAAACTTGCACTGCTTTACACAGGGCTTTCGGAAGCCATTACAGACCACGAACGCACGTTCAAGACAGCAGGAAATGTTCTGAAGGACATTCAGGAAAACGGTGTTAAGCAAATAGCGAAATATACTGTACATGAATCAGAGTTCGTCATGGCACAAATCAAAGATGCAACCGAATGCTCATGGCTTGCAGATAGGGTCGAGCGAATGGTCGAGCGAATGCTGACCGCACTGCTGTACGACCTCACGCCACTAATGCAGTGCCAGACGTTTGAAAAACATGAGATTCCGCAGATGAACGTGAGCATTGACAAATTCGTGAACGAAAAGTGTTGTATGCTGATTCCGATTCCGAAGGAAGAAAAAGCCAAGAAACTGGTGGGGTTCTATCTGTTCATGTTTTTGAGAGAATTGTACGCTTACGGTGAGGAGAACTGGGCATATAGCGGCATGGGAAGAGACCAAGCCTTGAAGAACCCTGTGTGCTTCTATCTAAACGAATTTGCTGCATATAAGATTCCGAACTTTCTCAATTATCTTGCAACGTGCAGACGTTATGGCATTGGATTCTCCGTGATTGCACATTCTGTACAGGAAATCCGTCTTCTTTACCCAATAGATGATAAGGGCTTTGATGATGCTGAATGTCTGCTTGCAAATGTAGATACCGTCCTTGTCTTTGCTGCCAAAGGTAATGATGATTACAATTATCTGAACAAGATGATGCCTGTTCCAGTTGACACAAACGGAAAGGAAATCTCTGTGCGTAAGAAGCCAGTAGAGCGGTATGCACCTTACCGTCAAATCGTTCCTGCATATTCTTCTGAGGAACTTCATCAGCTTTTGAGTGAAAAAGCAATTGTCATTGTGCGTGATTTCTACCCTATCGTGTGCGATACCCTGTCATTAGAAATTCATGTGAAAGGGGAAATTTAATTTGGAAAGTGCCGTTTACCGTGTCGTTGATACAGAAACTATGCAGATTGTCTATATCGGCTTTACCAGATACCTTGACGTTTCTACCATCAGAAATGTAAGGCTTGGTTATAATCATGACGGCAAATATGTTCTTGATTATATTCCGGAACAGGAATGGCGTGAAAAATGCAGATATTTTGCAGAGTATCAGCCTGTTTTCGGCAAACCGTCAACGTTTATGAAAACCAATCATGACTTACGTCCTCTGACAGAAAAGGAACGTAAAGCATGGATTCCGTTCAATTCCAATGAACGCATGATAACCATTCTGAATATTCTGTTCCGGCTTCAGGAAGCAGACAAGTATCGGAAACATTATCTGCCTTTTGAATTGTACCTGATAAACAATCATTGTCAGTATATGCGTTTCAATTCCAAAGAATTTCCGTCTGAATACAAGGAAATTATGAATGACATCAGGCAGAATTTCTGTCAGCTTGTCAATGAAAATTATGAGAAAAGCAGAGGTAAAGTGGATATGCAATAATTGCATATCCTTTTTTATTTGTCAACATTATTCTGTTATAACAAAGTAAAATGACAAAAAATAATAAAAAGCACTTGACAAAATAGGTAAAATGTGGTATAATAATATCACAAAGAAAAAAAGAGAAAAAAGATTGAGGTGAAAAAAGTGAATATTTTTCCTGTTGTGGGAAATGATTTTTTCAAGGCTTTTACAGGAAAATACCAGTCTGTTTTTGCTGACTGCCTTGAAATTATTTACAATTCTTATCGTACAGAATTATCCTATGGAATTGAAAAAGAGACTTTGCTGATTCAATTGACTGATTATTTTGAAAAAAGCAATGTTACAGAAATCAGATTTGATGATGAAACAGAAACATTTTCGGATTCTCGGACAAAAGCAAGTGAATTTCTGCGAAAATTAAAGAAATACGGCTGGATAGAAGGAGAATTTGGCAGAGACCAGAAAGAAAGAATCATCATGCCGAATCATTCAGTCATTATGATGCAGGCACTAAGTGAAATTTCAAAGGATAAAGAAATGGAATATCAGAGCGAAATTTCGGCAATTTATTCACTTCTGACAAATGAAACTCTTTATGACAGACCATATCAGCAGATTATCAAGCCTGTTTATGACAGAACACTTTCGCTTTTTACAGGGCTGAAAAAGCTGAATACAAATATCAAAAAATACATTAACAAACTTACTGACAATCAGCCTTTGGAAGAACTGCTGGAAAATTTCTTTGAATATAATGAAAAAATCGGTTCTAAGTCCTATTACCGTATGCAGACAAGCGACAATGTTTTCAGATTCAGAAACACCATAGAGAGCAGGCTTCAGGACATTCTCAGAAATCCTGATGTTATGGAACGTGCTGTTCTCGGCTATCAGAATATCGAGGAAGAAAACGACAGGCAGGAAGCAGATGACAAGCTGAGAGAAATGATAACGAATGTCATTGATTCTTTCAATTCTTATGAAGAACTGGAACAGGAAATCAGAACGAAACATTCCAAATACCTGAAAAGTGCTGTAAACAGAGCAAAACTCACATTATTAAATTCAAACAATATAGAGGGAAAAATTTCAACGGTTCTGAGGTATCTTGCAAATGTTCTTGAAAATCAGCCTGAAATTGGACTTTATGATGATATTCCGGAAGATGTCTGTCAAATCTTTAATATGTTTCCTCAGAATTTCATCAGTGGGGAATCGCTTCATACAGTCAGCATTTCAAAGAAAATTGACAATGTGGAAGAAATTTTTACTCCGCAGAAAATGACAGAAGAAGAAATCATTCAGCGAAGAGAAGCATTGAGAAAGAAAAATGAACAGAAATTTTCGAGAAAGAAAATTACTGCTTATGTCATGGAACTGCTGAAAGACCGACAAAGCATACACGCTTCCGAAATTGAAATGCATACCAAAAGAGATATGGTACGGCTGATTTTTATCAGTATGTATGGAAAAAATAAGCGTTCTGACTATATTGTTGTGCCAAAAAATACAGTAATTCAAAAAAACGGCTTTACTTTTAATGATTTTGAACTGAAAAGGAGAGTGAAATAATGGAAATTGTCAATATTGGAAATGTATCAAAAGACAAATTCAGAGTATATGCAAATAGACTGCTGAATGAATGTTTTATATTGAAAAGCTGTGAAGACACGAAACAGTGCTATTATTTTATCTTAAGAGAAAGGGAACTGTTTTCAGCCTATTTTGAATATCTCGGCTACGAAGTTGTCATCAATGAAGAATGGGGTATAATTTGCCTGAAAAATTCATACGGCACAGGAAGAATACGGCTTAAAATGCGTGAAAGCATTATATTGCTGATTTTAAGGCTGATATATATCGAAGAACAGAAAAAATTAACTGACAACGTGATTGTCAGTGTGGAAGAAATCTATGACAGATACTTTGGTCTGACAGGAAAACGTCTTGGCAAGACAGATATGCGTTCTGCAATGGGGCTGATGAAGCGTTACAACATTATCAGAAATATTGATGCGGATATGGGAAATCCTGATGCAAGGATTCAGATTTATATTTCTGTGACACTTGCGACAGATTCCGCAGAACTGAATAAAGAAAGCACAATGCAAAAACTCAATACTTACATAAAGGAGAATGAAACAAATGGAAACGAAGAAAATTTTGACGAAACTGAGACTGATTAACTGGCATTATTTCCAGAATGAAACAATCTGTCTGAAAGACAGCAATTTATTTTCTGGAGAGAATGGAGCAGGAAAATCGACCATATTAGATGCAATACAGCTTGTTCTGACAACCAACAGCAAAAAATTTAATCTTGCTGCCAATGAAAAAAGTGGGCGTACTTTGCAGAGCTATGTCAGAGGTAAAACAGGTGAGGAAGGCAATGAATATTTACGTCAGGGTGCAGTGATTTCCTATATTGCAATTGAATTTTATGAACAGGAAAAAAACCGCAGTTTTGTTATCGGACTGAAAATAGAATCTCATGACCTTGAAAGTAACCTAAAAAAGAAATGGTTCTGTGAGGAAGGTACAATGGAACAGCTTTCCTTTATCGTGGACAATAAGCCTGCAAGAGATGAACAGTTCCGAAATAACGGAAAAAAGGTAACATTTATACAGCAGACATCTGCTGCAAGGGAAAAATTCAAAACCCGTCTCGGACATCTTCAGGATAATTTCTTTGAACTGCTTGCAAAATCTGTTGCATTCAAGCCAATGAATAATGTTAAGGGTTTTGTTTCACAGTTTATTCTGCCTGAAAGAACAATAGACGTTAATTCACTCAGAGACAATATCCAAAGCCTGAAAGAATTGCAGAATACTTTTGAAGAAATGAAAAAGCAGGTCAGCAGTCTGGAAGAAATTCAGAATGCTTATGAAAATATTTTGAAATTTGAAGAACAAATACGAATCATTGATATTCTCATGAAGATTGCAGAAAGAGAATCAAAAAAATATCAGATTACCGAACAAAATAAAAAAATTCAGATGATTGAACAGTCTTTATCGCAGAATAAACAGGCTTGTGCAGTTCTGGAATCCGATATTGAAAACATGAATAAACGCTATATCAGTATGCAGACAGCATTGCAGTCAGGTGAAAATGCCTTGCTTATCAATTCAATTAAATCTGAAATCAAAGACAAGCAGAAAGATGAAAACGTATTTTTAGGAAATCTCTCACAGCTAAAAGAACAGCTTAAAAGAATTAAAACTGTTCTGCCTGCTGTCCGTGAATATTATCAGATTCAGGATATTTCCGGTCTGGAATATTCCGAAATGCCAATGGAAAACAGAAATCAGCTTATTGTTGAACTGGAAAATTCTTTCTTGCAATTTGAAAATACTTTGAATGATAAGCTTTCACAAATTAGACTGGAAATGAAACAACTGGAAAATGCCATCACGGAATTATCTAAGGAAATTAGAAATCTTGAAAGCAACAGAATTACCTATGACAGAAATGTTTCTGCCCTGAAAACAGCTATTGAAACGGAATTTTCAATGCGTGGAATTAACTCTTCTGTCTATATTCTTGCGGATTTGCTTGAAATTTCCGATACAGACTGGCAGAATGCCGTGGAAGGTTATCTCAACACACAAAGATTTTATATTATTGTTGAACCTGCTTATTATGACATTGCTGCACAGGTCTATGACAGAAACAAGTCAAGAATCCATACTGCTGCGATTGTAAACACGGCAAAGCTGAAACTTGACCTTGTACCTGATGAAAATACCCTTGCTTGCATTGTAAAAAGTCAGAATCGCTATGCATCTGCCTATATTTCCCAAGTTTTAGGAAAAGTTGTCATGTGTTCCGAGGTTTCGGAACTGAAACAGTATGTAACTGCAATCACACAGGGCTGTATGCTTTACCACGGAAATGTACTCCGAAAAATCAATCCCGAAATTTACCGTATGCCGTATATCGGAAAATATGCATTACAACAGCAATTGAAATTAAAGAAAGAAGAATATCAGCAAAAATCAAAAATTCAGTCGGAACTTCTGAAACAAAGGGCTGATTTAGAAAACAAAATAAGTCTGATTCGTCAATGCATTTTTGAAACATTGAAATCCGTCATTTCTTCTCCTGCTGATGTGCAGAGAATCAAGGCAGAAATTAGTTCTCTGAACCAAAATCTGAAAGAAGCCGAAAATAATCCTACTTATCTGCAAATGAAAATGGATGCGGAAGAACTGGAACAGAAAATCCGTCAGAAAAGAAAACAGCTTGATAGTATCAAATCTGCAATGACAACAAACAATAATGAAAACGAAAACGCTCATAAGAGAATCACACAGCTTAACGCAGAAATTCAGGAAACTGAAAAACAAATTTTCGATATGAGCCGTGAACATGAATCTGCACTGAAAGAAGCCCAAAGACGTTTTGAAGAACGTCAGAAAAACAGGTCAGAAAATGATTTCGGAAACTATCAGCTTTTGAGGAAAAAATCTGAAAGCAACAAGGAAAAAGCTTTAAGTATTCTGATTCAGCAGCAGACAAAATATCAAAACGGTGACTTAGGAACAGGAATTTCCATGATGCCTGCTTATCTTGAAGAATACAGCAGTCTGACAAAGCATAATCTTGTCAGTCACGAGGAAAAACTGCGGAAAATGCAGGAACAATGTGAAACGGAATTCAGAGAGGTTTTTTTATCAAAAATGCGTGAAAATATTGAAAAAGCGATTTCTCTTTTCAAGAATTTGAATAAAACACTGAAACCTATCTACTATGGGAATGATTCTTACAGATTCGACTATGCTCCTGAAAAGACTAAAAAACGGCTTTATGAAATGATAATGTCTGAGTGTAATCTTGGCGGCGGTACGCTGTTTTCTTCACAGTTTGAAGAAGAATATCATGATGAAATGAATGAACTGTTCACAAAGCTGACAATATCTGATGATAAAGGAGATAATGTACTTCGGGAATATACAGATTACCGCAATTATCTTGATTATGACATTGAAATTATTTCAAAGAATGGCAAAACCCAGAAATTTTCAAAGATTTGCAGAGAAAAAAGCGGTGGAGAAACCCAGACACCTTATTATGTGGCAATTGCTGCATCATTCGCACAGCTTTACAGCATTGGCGAAACTGTCCGTATTATCATGCTTGATGAAGCATTTGACAAAATGGACGAAGAACGCATTGAAAGCATGATTAACTTTTTCAAGTCACAGGATTTCCAGATTATTCTTGCCGCACCGACTTCCAGACTGGAAATTATCAGTGAACAGGTAGATAATACTATCATGGTATATAATGATGAAAATCATCAGAGCTATACAGAACCGTTTTCCTTTGAAGAACTGGAGTGATGAAAATGAAAAAAATGATGCAAAAAATTCTGGATTTTTTACTTGACAGATATGAAAAAAGCAAAAATTTCGGTGAAACAAATAAAAGTGCAAGAAAAATTTCAGTTACAAAAATTTTTCCGGAATATGAAGACGAAGCAGAATATGAATTGTTTGCACAGGTTAATTCTGCAATTGATACACTTGTTTCAAAGGAATATATCACAGTAGCAAGAAAAAAGAACGGCATTGCAGACAGCATTTCTCTGAATACGGATAAACTGGAAGAAATTTACCAGTTTTTGTTCAGGAAGCCGAAATCTGAAACAAATCAGCAGCTTCTGAAACTTCTGAAAGATTATGCTGACAAAAACGAAATTCTGTCTGCATTCTGTCAGGCACAGGCTGAAAGAATCAAAAGTAATAAAAAGCCTGAACTGTTCAGCGGTGACTTGAAAGAATATGCAGATATTCTAAAAGCCGTATCAGAAGTATATAAACTTTCAGAAGAAACTTATATCCGAGATTTTTCCGTTCGGGTGTTCGGAGATTCCAAAACTTTTGAGAAAATCAAAAACAAAGTTATCAGTTTGCTGTTTCATTACGGTGACTTTCCGAAAGAGGAAGAAACTATCCTGCATGAACTGAATCTTGTCAGAAATCAGGGTCATGTTTACATCAAAGGTGCTTGCAGAATATCCATTAACGAACAAATGATTGATTTTTCTCAGTTTGGCGGAGATATTGGAATTTCGTCAGTGATGCTTGACAGTATTGACAGCATTGAAGTCACCGGAAACAAAGTCATTACAGTAGAAAATCTCACGACTTTTAACCGATTCTGCGAAGAAAATGCTGTCATCATCTACTTAGGCGGTTATCATAACACACACAGGCGGAATTTTATCAGAAAACTGTATGCACAGAATCCTGATGCTGCGTATTATCACTATGGTGATATTGATGCAGGCGGTTTCTATATTCTCCTGCATCTGCGGAATAAAACGGATATTCATTTTCTGCCGTATCACATGGACACTGACACTTTGAAACAATATTCAAAATATACCAGACCGCTGACTGACAATGACAGAAAACGACTGGAAAATTTGCTTGATACTGAATTTTCGGAAGTAATTCAGTATATGCTTGCACATGACTGCAAACTGGAGCAGGAAGCATTGGATATTGTTAGAAAACAGTGAAACAATATTTAAGGAACAACGGACAAAAACTCCCTTGCTTTATCAGCAGGGGAGAGTTCACTTGTTTAGAATGTATAAACGTGTGTGTCTGCATTGTACTGAATCGTACCGTTTTCTTTCAGGTGATACAGTGCTTTCTGTACCTCATGTTTCCAGTGCGGATATTTCGTCTTTCTGGTGTTTGTATACGGTGCATTGTCTTCTGGTGTCAGCGGTGTCTGTGCGTAATTCAATGTGCTTGCTACCAATGTCTGAATACTGCTTACCGAAAGTGCAGCACCGCTTGGAATATTTGACAGAATTTCTTTTGCTTTTGCTTCTGTCAGCCGTTCGTCCTGTTCTTCTTCCATAAGTACTCCGTCAAATAAATCCTGTAACTTAAATTCACTACTTAGCATATAAATGCCACCTTTCTTTTTTTTCGTTATTATTAGTATAACATATTTTGAAGAATTTTTCAATTCTCATAATAGACGAACTTTTAAAAAAATTGCAATCCATACGTCAGGTACGTTTTTTAATAATGTCTGGCATCAAAAATGGTAATGTCTGCTCTTTTTTTGCAATGAGTGCTTTATTTTGCATTTTTGTGAAAAATGACGAAAGCTTGTTTTTGCAACTTGACATATTATTACTTAATAACAAAATAAAATGATAAAAATACATAGAAATGATTGACAAAACAATTTAAAAATGATATAATAATGATATAACTTTAAATATTGAAAGGAATGATAATATGAGAAGCAGATATAAGACTTCTGCCGTTCCGGTGTATCAGAACAGCAGAGAAAATATTCGCAAAGCATCAACACAAAACGGATTATCAGAAGATGTACAGAGGGTCATTCTGAATATGCTTGATTATATGGAAGAAAAGAATTTATGTGGAGCGTGTCATGCTGTTACTTCTGCCCTTTATGTAGCATTGTGTGAAATGGGGGAATTTCCTGATATTTGCATTGGCGAATGCAGGAACAAAGTAATATTCGACCATTCGTGGATTGTCTTAAACGGCAAAATCATTGATGTAGCAATTGCAATGCCTTTGATAAGAGCAACTGCTACAGGAGTGGTTGTAGCAGACATTGATACCACAAATATGCAGAAAATGAAAACAGAATATGGTATTTCGGACGGAATGGGGCTGGACAATCTGGCAAACATGATAACGATTGTGAAATTTACAGAATATATGGATAATTTTCCTTATGAACCAGATGGTTTATGGGGTGTGGTACGAAAAATTCTGCCGGACAAATATCCGTTTAACAAGGAAACGGCAAAACTGAAATACGCTAATGTACAGCGTAAAATTTGTATCTAAGAAAGGAAATAGAAATGAATCATAATAATGAATCTCCCCTGTATTATCAGGGAAAACCGCTTTTAGAAGAAAAAATTTTTGTTCTTGCTTCGGGTGAAAGAAGTTATCCACCGTATCTGATTGAAGAACTGCGTAATACAGCAGAGAAATATGGAATTTCAATCAGTTATCAGGAAGGCAGGAAATTGTTTGAAATTCATGAATCAGGGCTTTCAGAAAAGTATCGCAATTTAGTGTTGACTTCTTTGACTTCTGCTCCTGTAGCGTTTATGAATCACTATGAACAGAAGGAATATTTTGATGCAATACAGGCGGAAATGGCAGTACAAAAGACTGCTGTCAGAAACTGGATTTCAGAAAAAATTCAAAATGATGAATTATATGTCAAAACGAAATAATTTTGATATAATGCAAGATAACAAGGAAAAAAGGAGTGAGAAATATGAATCAATCGGAACTTGCGGAATATCGCAGAAGCCTTGCTGTACCACCACTTTTAGTTGGTCTCATTTTGGTTGTGCTGACCGCTTTTCTTAACAAATATGTCCATGCCGAATTAGGCGGTTATATCAGTCTTTGTTTGGTTTTTATTGGCTGTGCTGCGAACAAAGAAGCAGGCGGAAGCAAAAAGGAATGGCAAAATAATGCGATTCTTTATTTGGGCTTTTTTGCAATCGGGCTTGGAATGACGGCTTTTACAGCGTTTATTCCATTTGCATTGGGGATTCTTCTCGGAATCATGCTGTTTATTCGAGGTATTTGGTTCTTTGTTGTCAACGCACTTAGTTGCTTTCCAGTGCCATACACCGCCGAAAGAACTGCATATATTTCTATGATTGGTTTTCTTGTAATTGCGTTTTCTGGTATTTTCAGGGAACTTTTATGAATGTAAAAAAGATTATCTGTTGAAGCACATTCAAATGCTATAAGGAAAGGAAGATTGTTGTGACATTTTCATTTGAAGAAGTATGTGAAGCACTGACAGGAAAGAAAGCAATTCATATCAGTCTCCCTGAAAAGCAGGCTGATTGGGATTATGTTGCTCGTCAGCTTGTCTCTGGCGGAGCTGTTCTCGACCAACACCCTGAATGGGTCGTCAATCCAACTGAAGCCATGCAGACATTCGGATATGACCGTGAAGACTTTGAGAAGAAGTATGCACAGCAGCATCTCGCAATGTTGTTCTTTTATCTGACAAGCTATGAGAATGATGAAGAAATTCTGGACACCAATTACTATAACCGAAAGGCAATGAATAGCCTTTATATAAGACTTGCAAGAGCTTGCCTGAAGTGCCATTGTCCAAAGGTTTCTCCAACAGCATGGCTGAAAGAGCATGAGCTTGAAACGTTTCAGCAATTTTGTATAAAATTGAATACCAATTGAAAGGGATGAATCGTTATGCCAATGGATTATGAATCTTTAATAGAAGAAGGTTTTACACCTCAAAGAGCTAAGGAAATACTGCGAAAGCGTTCTGACATTGAAAGAACTAAAAGGAATGCTGAAGCACGTTTCAGAAAACAGGACGAGCAGGATATTCATATGGAATACGATTATCAGAACAATCCATACGCTCATTATGAAGAAGATATGGGCGTACCGAATGGTTATCTAAGTGATTTCTGCTATTAAAGTGCAAAGGCGGTAATAGCGATTTGTGTAAAGAAAGGCGATTGATAGATATTTCTGACGAAAGAGAACTATAATGCACGGTTGCAAGAACACGCTCTGATGAACCACACAAGCGTTGCAGGAGTATTTGAAACGTACAAGCGTTTCAAGCCGAACAGAATGCCGTATGAGCTTATCTGTGAGCTTTTGGAAGACGGCAGTGTTGGCATAGATTTCTGTCCGTATGGCGACCGGATATACAATACCAACTATTCAGATTACGCAGGCACTTTCAGGCGTATCTCCAATCTGCTTGAAAAATACGGCTATTGGGTAGGTGGCTTACGAGGAACGATATTCAAGAATATCAGTGCCGACAAGTTCGCTGCTGTCGGTGAAGTACGGTGAATCATACAGCAAACGGAGTGAAGTAAAAATGATTTTCAAGATTTCTGACTGTAATTATGCGGTTCTTTAACATTTATTGCAAGAAAACTTAGCAAAGCATAGGCTGTATATAGTCTATGCTTTGTTATATTATAACCAAATAAAATGACATAAAATAATTAAAATGCTTGACAAAATAGGATAAATATGGTATAATAATATATAGAGAAAGAGAAAACATTTTCCGTAACAAATACAGAGAGGAAAATTCAAACATGGAAAGAAAAATCAAGAAAGCAATTGCCTTATCCGCAGTTGCCGTGACTGCAATGACAGCAGTACCGTCTGCAATCTGTGCCGAAGCAGACAGCACAGAAAGCTTTCCGATTGCCCTTGAATGTGATGATATTTTAATGGACAACATTGCAGACTGTACAGTAAATCTGACAGACGGCAGGATTCAGATTGATGTAACCGTCAATCAGACTTATACACCGGAAAAATTAAAGGAAATTACTGGACAGGCATATCCATGCATCTGGTTCAATAATGAAAGCGGTATTGTCTGGAATCCGGAAGAATGTTACCTTTCATATTCATGCGGTGAAATGACACCGTTAGGAAGCTGGCGTGTCATTCAGAAGACATTCCTGTACCCTGATGGTATCAATTCGGACGGACGGTATTATACCATATTCCGGAAGAATGACAACGGACTTCTGGCAGGAGAACATTTTGGCTGTACCGTATCGGTGCTTGAAAATGTACCGCAGACAACTGTAAAAGTATT